>Ga0206128_1000051_pt1 | contig 139604 bp, 139 predicted proteins | sample Helgoland_Spring_7_FD_148601 | JGI IMG/M metagenome (GOLD analysis project Ga0206128, IMG submission 148601) | Pelagic subsurface seawater microbial communities from Kabeltonne, Helgoland, North Sea - Helgoland_Spring_Bloom_20160426_1 | ecosystem: Environmental > Aquatic > Marine > Epipelagic ... | reverse complement strand
GTATCTGCATCTGCAAAAGACATGTGATACGTAAATGTTTCAGCAGCAAAGTTGTTTGAGATTAATATCTCGGATTCGGTTAAATTAAAATCTGAAATACCATCAGTATCAGTATCGCATTGTAATAGTTCTACCATATCTGTGATAACTGGTAAGGTATAAACTTCTAAATCAATTACTACAGTAGTATTACAAGATGGATTATCATTATTCTTAACTTTAGCAAAAACCTGTCTGTTAGACGTATATAACAAGTCAGGAACTATTCCCGAGCCAGCATCGGCATCGAGTTGAGTTTCGTGATAAGTCACTGTAAATACACTTGAATCATCTTGGTTTATCAAAATATCTGATTCAATTGATCGTAAATTAAACTCTACAAAGCCATTAGTGTCATCACTATCAGTATTGGTATCACATAAACCATATGTATATACAGGTGGAGGAACAGCTTGTTCAGAAACATCAATTGTAAAGCTACTAATATCAGAACAATTAGTATTAACTACATTTTCAATTCTAACCCATATAATGTCTTCTTCATAAGCAACAAGATTAGTGAACGTGTCTGGTAATGAACTTGTAACTGAGCTGGTATTTGCATCTAGTTCTTCTAGATGAAATGACACTGCAAACTGTGTTGGTGAATCTTGTATTCCTAAAATATCTAACCGTAATGTATCTAAATCAAAATCCCAAAAGCCATCGTTGTTATCATCACAAATTAGCTGGTCTGGAACCGTATAAGCTACTGGTAAAGAAAAATATTGGACATCTGCAATTCCTGTCTGAACATCACATGTAGTATTGTTCAGATCTATAACTACTTCATATAATCCTCCTGGTTGAGTTACAACAAACTCATTGGGTGTGGCGGGTGTAGGCTGATTAACTCCATCTATTTTCCAAGTATAAATTGCTCCCGGAATAACAGTTTCACTTGCTGTTAAGGTATATGTTTCACCTTCACATAAGCTTAGCGTTGTTGATGTTATTTGTGGGTCATTAATAATATCTATAGTATCTACAAAAAAAGATGCTATGAAAGGCGGTAAGCCTTGTCTTGAATCATTAATTAAATCTATGACTTCATGCTCATATGCACATGCAGCACCAATTTCATTGGGGTTATTAATAACAGATAAATGAGGACGACCATTATTGTAACTATCACTAGCAGTTCTGTAAATTTTTCCATCAGGTCCAGTCTGTAATGCCGTTCGATAGGAATTTCTTTGGTCGTCAATTGGTATTTGACTTGCTTGAATATTCGCAGCTGTTAAATCAAATTGTACTAATGACCCCCAATGATTATTAGGATTATCATTTTCTGGATTATTAAATGGCTGAACAGAAAAGTTGTTATAGGTCGATACATAAAGCAACTCACTATTTGGTGAAAATTCTATACCATATGAAAATATAGCGCCGTTACTGGCTGTAGTAATACTTAATGCTGTTGGAGGACCTGTAACCTTACCTTGAGCTACATCAAACTCATAAACAAATAGGCCTTCATCTATATTTGCAATAGCTAATTTTTCTCCATCTGGAGAAAACTTAAGATAACCTCTTTGTTCGTCTAATGATATCCCAGCTGAAGATGTTTCGGCAGTTGTTTCAACTCCAGCAGAAGTAACTTTATATGCATGAAACGTATTATAAGTAAATGAATTAGGTGTTGCAGGAGTTCCACCTAAATTTGATAGAGTAATGACCCAAATATCTTGAGTATTACAATCATCTAATACAGCACTTATTTTTTCAGTACTATTTCCTAACAATTGTGTTTCTGACCCTACAACAACATTTCCTAATCCTCCATTTAGTGTCATATCTACTTCGTAAAAATGAAAACCTTCGTCAGAGTTACCACCAAAAGCAGTATCTACCGTGAATATGTAATAGATATTTGGGTCAAGAGGTTTGGGTACAATCAATGCAGATTGTGTACTTGATGGATTTCCTTTTAGGCCAAAACCATTTGGCATGATGTTATTATTTCTATCATAGACGGTGATACCGTCCGTATAAAAAAGAAGTTGCCCATTAGTATCTGATATGCTTGTACAACCTTCGTCAGTATTTAGATTACCTGTTGTAGCAGTTATAGTTCCGTCCTGATTAAATTGTATACCAGCACCATCTCCAAAAAACCAATTTGAGGCTTCTTGCTGGGCATAAACAGTTGCGCTTATAAAAGTTATAATTATTAAAAAAAAAATCTTTTTCATATTTGATAGGGCTAGCTATCAAATATATTATAAATCGCGCTTTTTTAATAATCTGTAAGACAAAAAGATAAAAAGTGCTGTCCAACCTAAAACTATTCCTATTTCACTGAAGTAAACGGCATAGTCGTAACCTAGTTCTGCTTTATCAGGGAACTTGGTCATAACCACACGTTGAAAAGGTTGGTCAATGAGTTTATACATCGATTCTAATGGCATAAAATTTTTGACATGAAATGCTTTATCTGCGCTATCAAATATTTCATAAGCACCCCAAAATACCAGCCATTCTAAAATGTATAAGATAACTAAAAAAGCTAATGCAAAAGCCGAACGTTTTAATAACATTCCAAAGAATAAACACAAACTAAAGAAACCAATAAGTTTAACAAAATAAGCCAATAAAAAGTCGACTTCTCTAAAGATAATGCTTGCCTCAGTATAGCTTGAGTAATACATACCAATACAAAAAGTAGCTACGCCAATAAGCAGTGTAGCTGCTAATGAGAAAAATATTATAGTATAAAACTTAGATAGTATAAATTCTTTCTTACTTAGACCATCAATAAGGTTTTGTTTTAGGGTTTTGTTGCTGTATTCATTACCTATCATACTTACGACGACAATGGCAAAGAAGAATTTAAAATAGGAGGCACAAAAAGTTGTAATATGCCAAATGATTGGAAAATTAAAAATTCCAAGTTCTCCAAGTTCTAAAGTAAAAAACCCAAAGAAATTAATTTTTATAGAGGATAAAACTAATACTGTGAATGGCAAAATAAAACTAATAAATATAAGTATTTTACTAGTTCTGTTAAGCCAAAGTTTTTGTAATTCTAGTTGTACAAGTCGTATCATTGTTTGGATTGGTTATGCTAATTCTTAATTAGAATTAAATAGTGATTGATTGATATTAGTTTAGGTTATCAGTAAGTTGAAGGAATTGCTCTTCTAAGCTTTCTTTTCGTTTTACCAAGTGTGATAATATAATGCCTTTATCGAACATGAGTTTGTTAAACTCAGCAGCTGCCATTGGTTCGGTTAAAAAGGCGGTGATTAAATCATCCTCAGTTTTAATTTTATCAAACAGTTTATGGTCTTCCAATATTGAGATAAGCTCGGACTGTTTTTCGGTTTTTAATTCAAAAAAGCCGTGACTATTGCTCATTTCATCTACGCGACCAGAATATAATTTTTCGCCTTTTCGAAGAACTACAACATGCGAGCATACTTTTTCGACTTCGTCTAATAAATGCGAAGCCAAAAGAATAGTTGTTCCATCTGCTGCAATGTCTTTTATAATCTGGCGTATCTGATGTATACCTTGTGGGTCTAAACCATTAGTAGGTTCATCTAATATTAAAATCTCTGGGTCGTTAAGCAAAGCAGAAGCAATAGCTAAACGTTGTTTCATACCCAGAGAATAGGTTCGAAACTTGCTGTTTGCGCGATCTAAAAGACCAACAACTTCTAATTTTTCTTGAATTTTATCAGTCGATACACCTTTAATTTTACAAACTAATTTTAAATTTTGCTCTGCGGTCATGTAAGGATAAAAGTTTGGACGCTCAATAATAGCTCCAACTTTTTTTAAGGCATCATGTGTGTCTACATTGCCATCAAACCAATGGAAATCGCCATTAGTTTTGTTAACGACATTTAATACAACACCTAGTGTTGTTGATTTCCCACTTCCGTTAGGTCCTAAAATACCGTAAACATTACCTTTTTGAATGGTAAAACTTAAATCTTTAACTGCTGTGAGATAACCAAATTTTTTAGTCAGGTTATTTATGGTAAGGATATTCTCCAAAGTGATTGATTTTTTGAAATTGAATTAAACTTAGACTAGCTACTTCGACAAGGTCAGTGTAACATCCAGTATGCTATTTCAATTTTGATTGGTATATGTGAGTAAGACGAGCAAGTACGTTTTTTGTTACAACAGAATATAAAAAAAGCATTTTCAGTATGAAATGCTTTTTGTTTGTAAGTATAGTTTTTACTGGGTTAATTCCAGTTTTCATCGAAATCTAAATCACTGTAATCATCAACGTCTAAATCATCATCAAATTCATTAAAAGCATCATCATCGTTTTCTGCTTCAAAAGTTTTAATTGGCGCTTCATCCGGTACTTGACCTTGCACAAACATTAAGTTAGGATAGTCTGTACTTTCTGCTTCTTCAACAATTTCGGCCAGTTCTACGAAAAACGTCCACATGTTTAAAAAATCATAGACATATATCAATCGTGTAGAGGCTTCGTGCACCAAATCATTGATTTTGGTGGCACTCATGACTTTTACTTTGTTGTTGCCTTCGCTAACATCAAACATGGCAATCTCTTCGCCCTGATTCCATTCCTCATCACTAACATAAAAAGATGCCATTTCCATACCATCAAATCCAAAAGACTGGGTAATGATGTTATGCAAATCTTCCATAGAATCGTTTTCGCGAATTTCTAAATCACGGAAAATATCTTCTTCGGTATCATTATCAAGTATAACTCTAAATCTGTAAATCATGATATTAATTTAGTTTGGCAAAGATACGATTTAAGCTGAAGTTTCAATGCGTTTTAGTCGATGTGTATTATGACTTTCTAAAATGATATAAAACTGAATTCCAATCAATATTGCTGCTATAACTATGTGGAGCGGTTGACTCGAAAATGGAAAATCAAAATAAAACATCGCAATACCAGTGACTATTTCTAGTCCAATACAAGTTATGACTAATTTAAATTTATTAAACCCTAATTGAAGCTTACGATTTCTCATAAAAAGCCAACCATTTAATAGTAACACTAGAATTGAAAGTGAACGATGTACATAAAAATTCATCGGCGCAAATTCCTGAATATCCCAATTGTGATAGCCATTTAATGTATTCTGAACATCTACAAACTGACGTACTTGTGTTCCTAAAACAATCTGTATAAGTGTTAATACAGTTGCAACAATCATTATGTTTCTGAACTTAGAATCGAACTTTTGAGACTTGTATGTTGTTTTTGATGCGTAAATCAAATACAAAATCACTGCTACAATAACCAAAGCCATTACCATATGAATGGTAATTTTGTATGGTGCTAAGTTTGAGTCTACAACTGTTTTGCCAAGCCAAGCTTGGAACGCCATACCTAAAACTGTAAAAATCGAAAGTAGTAAGTATCGTTTTTTGTCTTTCCATAACCATATAGACATAATAGTAAAAATCAAAATCGGTAATCCTGAAAGTGCACCAATAAGACGATTAATGTATTCTACCCATGTATGTAATGGATTAAATATGGCATAGTCATGTTCTGTATAGGTTTCCCAGTTAATGAGATTTAGAGTATTTTCTGAGGTGAAATCTTTTGTTGCTACCTGTAATTCTTCATCTACAATAATGACAATACCTTTTTTGTAATCGTGATTAGGTTTAAATTGAAGCTCTGCAATATCAGTTGGCGGAATATAGTAGCCAAAGCATTTTGGCCAGTCAGGACAGCCCATTCCAGAACCTGTCATACGTACAACGGCACCAGCTATAATCACCAGATAAATCAGAACTAATGCACTTTTTGCGGTTTTTCTGAATCTCTTTTTCATATCTACATCAATTCTTTTTTAAAACAAACGCTATTTTTCATGTCTTTGTATTGCCCATATTTAGAAATAGATTTATAGTCACACTTTTTGTAAAATTTTATAGCTTCAATTTGCCGCTTTCCAGTTTCTAAAATACAAGATAAAAAACCCAATTCTTTTGCCCAATCTTCTAAACCATTAAGGATTTGTTTTCCTAGACCTTTTTCTCTGTTATTTGGGTTAACATACATGCGTTTTATTTCAACAGAGTTATCATTAAATTTTTTGAAACCCCCACAACCAACAGCATTTTCATTAAAATACAAAACAACAACATTACTTAAGCTCTCGACAGAATTAAACTGATTATAAAACTCATGCTCATCGCCATCGGTAATTTTTAAATAGGCATCTAAAGCTTTAACCAAATTGATGAAGTCTTTATTGTTTGATGTTGTCCTAATGAGGTTTGGCATTTTAACTTGTTTTCAATCCTAATGCTTTTCCTTTTTTTAACATTAACTCAAAAGCAGCATCATATTCATTGGGTATTTCACCATCTAAAATAGCTTCTTTAATGGCTTCCTTAATGATACCAATCTCTTTCGAGGGTTTTAAGTTGAAGGTTTTCATAATCTCTTCACCAGTTACTGGCGGTTGAAAATTCCGTACATGATCACGTTCTTCGACTTCAACTATTTTGTCTCTTACAATTTTAAAATTGTTATGATACTTCTTGAATTTTTTTGGATTCTTAGTCGTTATATCTGCTTCGCAAAGTGTCATTAAATCATCAACATTGTCCCCAGCATCAAAGACCAAACGTCTTACTGCGGAATCCGTAACTTCTGAGGCTAAGACTATTGGACGAGAGCTCATAAATACCATTTTCTGAACAAATTTCATCTTATCATTCAATGGCATCTTTAGTCTTTTAAATAATTTATAAACCATTTTTGAGCCTACAAATTCGTGACCATGAAAAGTCCATCCAATCCGCTTATAAAATCTTTTTGTAGGTGCTTTGCCAATATCATGAAGTAACGCAGCCCAACGTAACCATAAGTTATCTGTGGTTTTGCAGATATTATCAACGACTTCTAAAGTGTGATAAAAATTATCTTTATGACGTTGTCCTTCAATATCCTCAACACCTTTAAGTGCTGTAAGCTCTGGCAATATATAATCTAGAATCCCCGTTTTCTCTAAGTGAATAAATCCTATCGAAGGTTTATCACTTTCTAGAATTTTATTTAATTCTGTAACAACCCGCTCTTTTGTAATGATATTTATGCGCTCTTTATTTTTTGATATGGCTTTTGAAGAATCATCTTCAATTGTAAAATTTAGTTGAGTTGCAAAACGAATAGCACGCATCATGCGTAATGGATCGTCAGAATAAGTAATGTCTGGATTTAAAGGTGTTCTAATAATACCATTATCTAAGTCTGAAACACCGTTAAATGGATCTAAAAGTTGACCAAAATTACTTTTATTTAGTGCTATTGCCAATGCATTTATTGTAAAATCACGACGATTTTGATCATCTTTTAATGTGCCGTTTTCTACAACAGGATTTCGACTATCTTCAGTATAACTTTCTTTACGCGCGCCAACAAATTCTATTTCAATATCCTCATGTTTAAGCATCGCAGTGCCGTAGGTTTTAAAAACCTGAACTTTTGGTTTACTTGGTAAGTTATCTGCAACATGTTGCGCTAACTCAATACCACTTCCAATAGCAACAATATCAATATCTTTTGCATTGCCACGCTCCAGTAAATAATCGCGAACAAAACCACCAATTACATAAGCATCTACACTTAAGGCATCTGCAGATTGCGAAATGATTTTAAAAACAGGATGTTGTAATGCTTTTTTGTAAGTCATTTATGCTGTAAAATAAGCGCTGATTTTCAAGACGCAAATTTACAAGATTAATAGGTTGTTTAATAATTTGGATTGGCTTTTCTGACGTCCTTAATTAATTTTTTGTTCAAATGATTGCAAATCTTCACGCAAAAGATTGCCAATAAATACTTCATGATTATATTTAGTGGTGTGATTTTGAGTCAAAAAAAACTGATCATTCATTAAAGGGCAGGTATTCAACATTATAATAACCGTAAGTAGCCATAATGTGGAGATAACTTATGTATTTCAACTTGAAATAAAAATTAACTAAATCTGCATCTGAAGGAATTTGTTTGCTTATTTTTTTCAGCATATTATAAAAACTTTAGCATAATTATAATAAGAGTTCTTTGTAACAAGATGAGTTATTTGTGATCAATCTTTGTTAGTATTCTACTAAAAGCCATATGACAATTTCTGAAATACCTTTACTAAGACTATTATTAGATTTTCATAAAATATGGTAGTAAAATTGAAGACAAATAGACCATAAACAGATTCTAGCAGAATAAATAAATACTTGCTGTTACGATTGCAAATATCTTTCTACTTTTGTCATTTACTTATTACTTCCATATTTTATGAATATAATGAATGTATTTGCTGAAGGTTTTTCGGGATTAAGCCGTCGTTTACCAAGGCACCGTAAACTCAACCAACTTTACAAACATATTAATTGGGTGTTTTTAACCTTTGGTGCCAATCCTATTGTGAATGCAAAAATGGATGACGGTACTACTATAAAAGTAGATTTATCTACTAGAACAGAGCGCATGGCATTTTACACTGGCGCATATGATTCAGATTTATTAGATATCATAAAAGCCCTTTTAGATGCGGATAAAAACTTTTTGGATGTTGGTGCAAATATTGGCTTTTATGCAGTATCTATATCTCAGCAACTTATGGGTAATAAAGGTAATGGTAAAGTTTTTGCTTTTGAACCGTTTGCGGGAAATTTTAAAAGATTGAAACATAATATTCAAACAAATCATCTCAGTGATTATTGTAAACTGAATAATTTTGGTTTGTCTAATGAAAACAGAACAACGGTTATTACGCTTCGTGAAGATTTTAAACACGGTTCTAATACCGGAAATGCATCAATACCTACAAGTAAAGGTATGGATGAAGGTTTTAAAACGTCTTCTATAGAACTGAAAACTTTAGATGGCGTTTGGACTTCGAGTTTTAATAATTTTGGTAAAATAGATTTAATAAAAATGGATATTGAAGGTCATGAAGATTTCTGTTTTAAAGGTGGTGTTAAAACTATTAAAAATCATCGTCCTACAATTATGATGGAAGTTAATAAACCTTATTATCAGGCTCGTAATGTAGATTTAGATGCTATTTTTCTACCCTTGATACCCGAAAAATATACTATTTTTAGAGCGCAAAAAGTAGGTTGGAAACCGTTAAATTCATTACATGAATGTGATAAAGTAGATAATGTATTTATGGTGCCAAATGAAAAATTAGAAATGGATACTTACAGTATCTTTAAATAGAATCTTGAAGATCATATATGCTTAAATCTAGTTTAATTATTTCTACTTACAATTGGTCTGAAGCTTTGGATTTGGTGCTTAAAAGTGCATTACTACAATCGGAGTTACCCAATGAAATTATAATAGCTGATGATGGCTCTACAGATGAAACAAAAACTCTAATTGCATCATACACTAAAAAATCTAAAATCCCTATAATTCATATTTGGCATAAAGATAAGGGTTTTAAAAAAGCAGAAATATTAAACAAAGCGATTGCTAAAGCCCAAGGCCAATATATCATACAAGTTGATGGCGATTGTATTATGCATCGAAACTTTGTCAAAGATCATATAAGTTTTTCAAGTAAGGGACAATACCTTCATGGAAGTCGTGTAAATATTCAGAAATATTATTTAGAGACTTTATTTAAAAATCGTCAAGTAGATTTTAAGTTTTACTCTAAAGGAATCAAGAAAAGGACAAGAGCCATGTATATCCCTTTTTTATCAAATTTTTATAAAAAAAAGGAGAATTTCTCATCTAAATATAGAGGTTGTAACACTTCTTTCTTTAAATCAGACTTCTTAACAATTAACGGTTACAACGAGAGATTTGAAGGTTGGGGCAGAGAAGATTCCGAATTAGCAATACGATTTCATAATCTTGGTCTTTTTGCTAGACGATTACGCTTTAAGGGTATTGTGTTTCATATTTACCATCCAGAAAAGTCAAAAAACAGATTAGAACTTAACAATTCTATTGAACAAAAGACAATTAAGGATAAAAGTATTAAGACTGAAAAAGGAATTAATCAATATCTGTAATTTACGCTATGAAAAAAAATTTTGTATCAGATAATAAAGCATTTAACACCCAACTTTTAGATTTTATACTAAATTTTAAAAGCCTTGGTGATATGTTTAATGATGGTGATAGAAATGTTATCAAAACAATGACTATTGACGGTGTGTTGGTTAATGTAAAGTCTTTTAGAACACCCAATATTATCAATAAAATTGTATATCGCTTTTTCAGAAACTCAAAAGCGCAGCGCTCATTTGAGTATGCTCAATATTTAGAAAATCATGATTTTGGTACACCAAAACCATTAGGTTATTTTGAGAATAGTTCGGCATTAATTTTCAGGGATAGTTATTATGCTAGTGAGCATTTAAAAGCCGATTTGACTTACAGAGAGTTAACAACGGATTTAAATTACCCAAATCATGAGGACATATTAAGAGCTTTTACTCGTTTTTCATTTAAGCTTCATCAAAATGGTATTAATTTCTTAGATCATTCTCCTGGAAATACATTAATAGTATTAAATAATGATGATTATAAGTTTTATTTGGTGGATTTAAACCGAATGCAGTTTGGTCCAATGGATTTCTTAACCCGAATGAAAAACTTTTCTAAATTGACTACGCATAAACCTATGGTAAAAGTTATGAGTAGTGAATATGCGAAAGTTTCTGGTGAAGATGAGTCACTTATTTTCAATACCATGTGGAAAGAAACTCAGGATTTTCAAGAGCGTTATTACAGAAAAAAACGTTTAAAAAAGAAGCTTAAATTCTGGAAAAAATAAATTAATCCTTATTTTTTTTCTGAAGCTCGTAGAGTTTAGTATACTTCAAAAAAGTAATATTGGCCGTTTGAGCACATATTACAAAACCATTTATACCGTCCAAAAACCCAAATCTTAGAAAGTAAGCTTTAAAAAAAGCCCAGGTTGGATTAAATACAATTTTCCAAAAATTAGATTTTTTACCTTCTTCAAAGTAGGCTTTTGCAGATATTGAAGAAAAATATTCTGTTTTTTTATTAAACTCAGAATAGGATTGATAAGTCATGTGAAGGATATCACCTTTTAGATCTCCAACCTTTGTATTATTTTCATGGAAACTAACATGCTCATGGATTTTATGACCATCCCAAAATGCTTTTCTTCTATCAAAAACACGTAGTTTTCTGTTAGGATACCAGTCAGAATGTTTTATCCATTGACCACAAAAATTATTGAATCTGTTACAGTAGTAACCATCATGAGTCCAATTTTCTTTTAAGTTTAGGATTGATTTTTGAAGTTCTTCAGATAAAGATTCGTCTCCATCAAGGGAAACAATATGATCATGAGATGCTTTTTTTAAAGCAAAGTTTTTCTGTGCAACATAGCCTAAAAATTCTTGTTCTATGAGGGTCACCTTAAACTTATTGCAAATGGCTTTAGTATTGTCAGTTGAATAAGAATCAACAACAACTATCTCGTCTACAATATCTACTAAAGATTCTAAACATTTTTTTATGTTTCGTTCTTCATTTAATGTAATAATTACAGCAGAAAGTTTAATCATTTGCTTAAAAATGTATTTGGTAAAAATAACTATTTTTGACCCAATGTATAAAATAGATATTTCTGTAATAATTAGTACTTATAATAGCCCAGCATGGTTAGAGAAAGTACTGTGGAGTTTTAACCAGCAAACATTTAAAAACTTTGAGGTTGTTCTTGCTGATGACGGTTCTAGTTCAGAGACCAAACAATTAATAGATGCCATTGGTAAAGAAGTGTCTTATCCAATCCAGCATATTTGGCACGAAGATAATGGCTTCCAAAAAACCATAATACTTAACAAAGCAACAGTAGCTAGCAAAGGTGACTACTTAGTCTACACCGATGGTGATTGTATTTCAAGAGCTGACTTTTTACAAGTGCATGCAAATTATAGAGCAGAAGGTTACTTTCTCTCTGGTGGTTATTTTAAGTTGCCAATGTCTATAAGTCAATTAATCTCCAAAGAAGATATAGAAAGTCAACAATGTTTTGATATTGATTGGTTAAAAACACATGGCTTAAAATCATCTTTTAAGAATAATAAAATAACTGCTAAAGGTTTAAAAGAAAAACTTTTAAACAAATTGACACCAACAACAGCAACTTGGAACGGACATAATTCTTCAGGTTATAAAAAAGATATTATTGATGCTAATGGATATGACGAGCGCATGCAGTATGGTGGTGAGGATAGAGAATTGGGAGAGCGTTTATTTAATTCTGGTATCAAAGCAAAGCAAATAAGATACTCTGCCATTTGTTTGCATTTAGATCATGCTAGAGGATATGTGAAGCCAGAAATGATTAAAAAAAATCTTAATATTAGAACGGTAACTAAACGCGATAAAGTTACCAAAACACCTTACGGAATTAAGAAGCTTTAAACTGTTTTAAGTAGTCTTTAAGTTTAGGAGTAATGAGTTCAGGAGTGAAATTATTATACAAATCCGACGATTGTTTTTTCATTTGCTTTGCCGTCTTGCCTATATAAATTTCAGGATTTTTATCTTTTAAATGTATAGACGTATGCCGCTTATCATCATCAAACATATTCCAAGCTTCTTTTTCTATCCAAGGAGAAAATATTGTAAAGGTTGGAATGTTTAACGCTTTTGCCATATTTATAGCACCACCTTCATTTCCAATTAAAGCGTCACAATGCGATGTCAATGCTAAAAAATTACGTAGACTTTTACCAAAAACATTAAAGTAGATTTGCTTTTGAGTTTTCGGTTGACATAATGTAAAAATAGCCTTAGCGTCTTCTATTTGCTTTGGTATGTAATTGAATAGTATTTGACTTTTAGGATGTTCATTAACAATGCAATCAATAATTTTTGCCATATATCCAAACGGATATGTTTTATTGATACCGCTTCCTAAAACACCTATCATAAAAAGAGGTTTTTCTAAATGTAGATGATTAGCCTCTAAAAAACGTTTGGCTTCAGTTTTTTCAGAGTTAGTAAGGAAAATCTTTGGTCTTACAATTTTACTAGTGTCAATATTTAATGGCTCTAATAGTTGCATTCTATTTTCTATAGCTAGTCCAGCGTTTGTTTTAGCTATGGTTTCATTTCTGTAAGTATGCGAATATATAAATGCAGTATAGTGCTTATACTTCGAGATTTTTGTCTTTGCCTTAGATTTAAATGAGATGATATTACTTGATGTTTTTGAGTAAACATCAATGATAACATCATAGTTTTCATTTCTTAATATCTTGGCAAATTCGAATAACTTTCGTTTACTTTTTTCGTGTTCTGGAGTAAAGAATTGAACTTTATCAATAAACGGATTTCCTTCAACTACAGGATATGTATGTGTATTGATAAGGTAATGTAATTCAGAGTCTGGGTATTTGTTTTTTATAGCTTCAAAAAGGATACTGGATGCCAATACATCACCTATCATTTTTTGCTGAATAATTAATACCTTCATTTTAGCAAATTACAACTAAAAAACACCAAATTCCAAATAGAATAAACTACATAGAATTTGATGTTTTTATTTTTTTGAAGTTTTATTTTAAATGATTTAAACCGCTACATTGTATTCGCGTAGAGCATCATTTAGTGAGGTCTTTTTATCAGTACTTTCCTTTCGTTTTCCTATGATTAAGGCACATGGTACTTGGAATTCTCCAGCACTAAATGTTTTGGTATAACTTCCAGGGATAACAACAGAACGTGCAGGTACACGACCTTTCATTTCAACAGGTGTATCACCAGTGACATCTATTATTTTGGTACTCATAGTTAGTACTACATTTGCACCTAATACAGCCTCTTTTTCGACACGTACGCCTTCTACAACAATACATCTACTTCCTATAAATGCACCATCTTCGATAATTACTGGAGCAGCTTGTAATGGTTCTAAAACGCCGCCAATACCAACACCACCAGAAAGATGCACATTCTTACCAATTTGAGCACAACTACCAACTGTTGCCCAAGTATCTACCATTGTGCCTTCATCAACGTAGGCACCGATATTTACATAACTTGGCATCATAATTACACCCTTTGCGATGTAGGCTCCATGACGTGCAACAGCGTTTGGTACAACTCTAATTCCTTTTTCTGCATAACCAGTTTTAAGTGGCATTTTATCATGGTATTCAAAAATACCAGCTTCAATAGTTTCCATTTTCTGGATAGGGAAATACAAAACAACAGCTTTTTTAACCCACTCGTTTACTTGCCAACCATCATCAGTTGGTTCTGCAACTCTAAGTTCTCCGCTATCAATAAGGTTAATTACTGTTCTGATAGCATCTGTAGTTTCTTTATTTTGTAATTGAGAACGGTCGTTCCATGCTGTTTCTATAATCGTTTGTATGTCTTTCATTATTCTTAATTAAAAATCAAAGATACGCTCTTAGATATTTTTGTAAAATATTTTAGAAACATTTGTGACTTATTTATAAAATCAGGGTCTTAATCGATATAAAGCACTTTTAAGAATGATTTTTAAAAGGTTTATTGATTGGTAGTTAGAATAAAAGCGTTCTTTGCCCCAAAGAGCGTTTTTATTCTAACTATCTTTGCGCCAAATATGGGAAGACTTTTAGCTATAGATTACGGTACAAAACGCACAGGTATTGCGATTACAGACGAGTTACAGATTATTGCATCTGGTTTGACAACTGTCAGTACAACTGATTTAATTGTGTTTTTAAAAGATTATGTGTCTAATGAAACTGTAGATAAGATTGTTGTTGGCTTACCAAAACAGATGGATAATACAGATTCTGAAAGTGAAGTGTACATCCAGAAATTTTTGGTGAAACTAGAAAAACAAATCCCGAATATTTCTATTGTAAGAGTTGATGAGCGTTTTACCTCAAAAATGGCTTTTCAGACGATGATAGATGGTGGATTGAGTAAAAAACAACGAAGAAATAAAGCATTGGTTGATGAGATTAGTGCGACGCTTATCCTTCAGAGTTACATGTCGTCTCTCTAGTTAGTTACAATTATTATAAAACCACTTTAAAAATACATTAAGAATTGTATTTTTGCCTCCGTAAAAATTAATATCATGATTTTACCAATTGTAGCATATGGTGACCCAGTCTTAAAGAAAAAAGCTGTGGAAATCGATAAAGATTATCCAAAGTTAGAGGCGCTTATTGCTAACATGTATGAAACAATGTATGGCGCATCAGGTGTAGGTCTAGCAGCACCGCAGATTGGATTAGCCATACGTATATTTTTGGTAGATGCTTCTCCTTTTGCTGAAGATGAAGATTTATCAGAAGACGAAAAAGCACAATTAAAAGATTTTAAAAAGACGTTCATCAATCCAGTAATTCTTGAAGAAGAAGGTGACGAATGGGTGTTTAATGAAGGTTGTTTAAGCATCCCAGATGTAAGGGAAGATGTTTTTAGACAACCAAAGATTAAAATACAATATCAAGACGAATTTTTTAATACAAATGTAGAAGAATATGATGGTTTAATTGCCAGAATTATTCAGCATGAGTATGACCATATTGAAGGTGTTTTATTTACCGACAAACTATCGTCATTTAAAAAGCGTTTACTAAAAGGAAAGTTGCAAAACATTTCTAAAGGTAAAATAAGAGTTGATTACAGAATGCGTTTTCCTGCAATGAGCAAAAAACGCTAAAAATATACACATGAGTTTAGATAAAATTTTATCAATTTCTGGTAAACCAGGATTATTTCAAATTGTAACACAAACACGTACAGGTGCTGTTGTAGAGTCATTAATTGACAAAAAACGCATCACTGTTGGAGCACACAGTAATATTAGTATTCTTAGTGAAATAGCTATATATACATTGACGGAAGAAGTACCGCTTCGTAAAGTTTTAAGCACGATTAAGACCAAGCATAATGGTCAACCAACAGAAATTAGTCATAAAGCAAGTAAAGATGAATTAGAAGAATTTTTCTTTGACATCTTATCTGATTATGACGAAGACCGTGTTTACGCTTCTGACATTAAAAAAGTAGTGCAATGGTATAACATTCTTCAAAAGAATGATTTGTTAAACACTATTGAGGAAGAAGAAACTGCCGATATTTCTGAGGAAGAATAAATCTATTTCTACTTCATTTTATTATTTAAAATTGTGGTAATTTAGGCCGTAAATTATAATTGATTTATGTCTGATAGAACTGCACAATTAAAAGCCTTTGAACGTTTGTTAACCATTATGGACGAGTTGCGCGAGCAATGCCCTTGGGATAAAAAGCAGACCATGGAATCGTTACGTCATTTGACCATCGAGGAAGTTTACGAACTTGGTGATGCTATTTTGGATAATGATTTAGATGAGGTTAAAAAAGAATTAGGCGATGTCCTTCTTCACATTGTCTTCTACTCTAAAATAGGTAGTGAAACCAAAGACTTTGATATAGCAGATGTATGTCATAGTATTTGTGACAAGTTGGTCGATAGGCATCCTCATATTTATGGAGATGTTGAGGTTAAGGATGAAGAAGAAGTAAAACGTAATTGGGAACAACTAAAACTCAAAGAAGGTAAAAAGAGTGTACTCGAAGGTGTGCCTAAAAGTTTACCATCGATGGTAAAGGCCAATCGTATACAAGACAAAGTCGCTGGAGTTGGTTTTGATTGGGAAAAGCCAGAACAAGTTTTTGAAAAAGTAGAAGAGGAGCTAGCCGAACTGAAAGAAGAAATTGCAGCAGGTGATACAGACCGTATAGAAAGCGAATTTGGAGATGTACTCTTCTCAATGGTAAATTACGCACGCTTTCTTAAAGTAAATCCAGAAAACGCCTTAGAACGTACCAATAAAAAGTTTATAAAACGGTTTCAATACTTAGAAGAGAAATCTGCGGCACTACAAAAACACCTAAAAGATATGACTTTATCTGAAATGGATGTCTTTTGGGAAGAAGCTAAGAAATTATAACTGTTAAAGTCTAATTTCTAAAATCCAAAAATACATCTAACACGTAACTATACTGAAGCCTATTAATAGGTTTTATCTTTGTAGAATCTTAATTATTTTTTAGCGATTGTAATTAAGGTTAATTTAGTTTAGTTAGGGCAAAACCCACTTGTGAAAGCAAGTGGGTTTTGATATCCTAATATTAGTAATGTGTAACATTATAATACTTTAATTTATACACTTTGTATTACCACATTATGCAAATTGATATTCTAATTTAAAATCAATACCATTATCTTGATCCAAAGAGGATAATAATTGTACGTACTTAACCTTAGTTTAAAAATATTTAAAATTATGAAGAATAGGTTATGTTATTAACTAAAAAAAACTGAAACAATTCATTGATAAATCACTATTTGTTATAGAATTTTATTTGGAATTATTTTAAGAGACTAGGTCTTGAGTCTTTTATATTTGTTAACTTCTGAATCGGGGTTATATGTTAAGGTTGTTTCCCAAGAATTTTCTGGTTTAAATTCTATTTCCATTCCATTTGTTACTCCTTTTGCAATGTCTTCTGAATTCACAACAACCAAACACTCGGTATTTAGGTTTGCACTTCTTGGATCTAGATTAAAAGTACCAACGACAGTAATTTTATTATCTATGACCATTGTTTTTGCATGTAATCCAAAGATAGGTTTATTAATTAACACATCTTGTAATTCACCTGTCATAATATCATTTCTGACTTGAGCATCAGGACGAAATTCAAAGATTCTTACCCCAGTCTTGAGTAAATCTTCTCTACCAGATTGATATCCGCTAAACGCTTCTACATTATCTGTACTTGCTAAACTATTGGTTAGGATTCTAATTCTGACACCACGTTTTACGGCTTCATTAAACAACACCTGACTCAGAGCTGTTGTGATAAGATATGGTGTTTGAATATCAATTGATGTTTTAGCATTTTTTACTAATTCTATAAGTTTATCTGTCGAAGCACCACCACCTCCTAGACCCATTTCGCCTTTATTTTTGCCCGGTTTATCAGAAACAAAGTTTACATCATCCAACCAAACTAAATCACCAAAAGATTCTATAGCTTTAAACGCTTCAGGTAATGCTTTTATACGTTCTCTAACTTGTGGCCAAAAGTTGTCAGGATTACAAGCATACTCATGCAGATTATCAAATCTATTATCTGATTCTATATTCTTTGGCTCATCATTTAAAACTTTATTAACTACAACACTCAATTCACTATTCCAAAATTCATTAAAAGATTTCTCAACGGATTGGGATGTTTTTCCAAGTAATAAGATATCTCTATCTCTAAAGTTATATTCATGATCATAATCAAAATATTCATCTGCGATATTTCGGCCTCCCGTAATAACTACTTTACCATCAACAATAAATGTTTTATTGTGCATTCTCTGATTTGCAGATCTAAAGTCGGAAGCGAATTTTCCTATTTTTTGAAAGATATTCTTGCCTAAATTAACACCAGGATTATATATTTTTACTGAAATATTCTCGTGAGAGTTGAACATCAGTATATCTTCTGCGTCGGCATCAACCATTATATCATCTACGAGAATACGAACTTTAACGCCTCGATCAGCAGCTCTAATTAAAAAATCACAGGCAATTAAGCCAACATTATCTGTTGAGAAGATAAAATATTGAATATCAATAGTTTTTTAAGCGTATTCAGTTAACCAAGCTCTAGCTACCATAGATCCACTACCATCTTCTAAGACATAAACACCTGTTTGAGTTTGCATTTTAGCCGCGAGACCTTGTAATTCTTCGGTTAGGGTAAGTTTATCATTCCTATGAATATTTGAGCAGAAGTCAGTAAAAACCGTTTCTTTGGGTTCTTCTTTACATCCAAAACCTAAAACAAATATTAGAAAAGAATAGTGTTTAAATTTCATCAATTTTAAGATTTGATTTGTTCGCAAATTTAAATATAAAATTAATGTATTCATGAATACATCTCACGCACACGCTTTAATTTACTCTTCCAAGTGTCTAAAGATACCTTGTGTTTTTCGATATTATTTTGTACGTCCTTTACTAAAGGGTTATCGGATTTAACGTTAGAGAAAAACTGTAAATTATTTTCTAATTGGTTTATCTCAGATTTTACTTCATCAATTTTTTTTCGGATAAAATTTTGCTCATTGTCTAAATCGCGCGTGTCACGACCACCTGAGAGATTTTTTAGTCGACCTTCAAAACGTATCATTTCTAATTGAGACTTATCCATGTCTAACTTATCGAAAGTGGCATCAACAGATTTGTAAAATTTACCATCAATAAAACGTTTGTTTTGTGGGACAAAACCAACTGTTTTAAACGTTTTAATAGTCTCCTGAAGTTTAGAAATATCTGCTTTAGCATCACCAGAAAATTTAAAAGATTTCAGCCCATCTAACAACTCTTTCTTCTTGTCAAAAGCATCGTATAGCTCTTGGTTTTCAGCTTTGCGCTCAGCATGCATGCGGTCAAAATAGTGGTTACATGCATTTTTGAATTGCTTCCATATTTTGTCAGAATCTTTGCGAGGTACATGACCAATAGATTTCCACTGGTTTTGTATGTTTTTCATTAAAGATGTCACGGTTTTGTAATCGTCACTATCTTTATTATCCTCAGCAATTTTAATTAAATCTAATTTTTTCTGAAGATTCTCGTATTGATCTTTCTTTAAATTCTTATAAAATTTATTTTTACTACGGTTAAATTCTCTAACAGCATCTTTAAATTTTTTCCACGTTGCTTCATTACGCTTTAAGGGCACTTTACCTGCATTAAAGAAATCTTCACGTAAAGCTTCAATAGCTTTAATACGCTTTTGTATAATACCATGTGACGAAGATTCTTCGGTGTTTAGCATTTTTATTTTTTCAATAATTTCTTCCTTACGGACTAAATTCTTTTCGTATGCCTTGTCTAAATCTGCATAATATTCCTGACGTTTGTCATGTATAATTTTAGTGGCTTTACTAAAACGTTCCCATATTTCTTCACGATGTTCCTTACTAACAGGACCTAATTCTTCTTTCCAAAGCTTATGCAATACTTGTAATTCTCTAAAAGAGTGCATTACGTTTTCACTAGCTGCCAATTCTTCAGCACGTTGTATAATTTTTAGCTTTTGGTCTAGGTTATGCTTAAAATCCATATCGCGTAAGTCGCGATTAAGGTGTAAAAAATCGTAAAAATGTTCTACATGGTGGTGGTAGGTATTCCAAGCATTGTTGTATTTATCTCTAGGTATAGGACCGGCATTACGCCATTGGTCTTGTAACTCTTTAAACTGCTTGTAGGTTTCACCCATGTTTTCTTCAACACCAACTAGACTTTTTATCTGCTCGATAATTGCTAACCTATTTTCTAGATTTTGTTTTAGAGATTGCTCACGCTCTTTGTAATAGGTATTAACGTTTTGTTTGTATTCTTTTGCTGCAGCATTAAAACGCTTTTTGGTATCGTTAGAATAGTAGAAGTCTATGATATTACCACCATCGGCAATAAATTCTTCTTTTTTCTCTTCTAAAAGGGCAGAATATTTGGAGTTAAATTCTGATTTTATCTCTTTGATATGGGATGAAATCGTTTGTATTTTATGGTTTTTGAGTAATATCTCAAATTCAGTTACCAAAGCATTCATGTTCATGGCATGATAGTCTTTCTCCTCTAATTTGTGACGTTCAGCATTCGATTCGTCTTCTGCGTCCTCGGCATTAGAGTTATCTATTTCTTCTACGTGTGCTTCTTCTTCGAGTTTTGTTTCCGTTTTGGTAGCTTTAGGTGTTTCAGCCTCAGCCTCTTCAACAGTTTCTGTAACTTTTTCAGTTACATTTTCTTCAACAGTTTCAGCTTTTACTTCTTTAGTTTCTTCAACTTCTGGTTTCGCTTCAACTTCTTTAGTGATTTCTTCTTGATTTGGAGTTAAATCTGTGGTTGTAGTTATAACTTCGTTTTTTCCATCTGCATCTTGCAGGTTATCTTTCTCAGACATTAGTCGTTATTTTAAATGTGGATGTTAAAGATAACAAATGACTAATAAATTCAAAGTATTTTGAAAAATATTAGCTTTAAAAACAATAGTTATTTATTCCAGATTTCCCAGGATTTTTCAGCCTGAAGTTCAAGCATTTTTTTACCATTAATTGTAATGGCATTTTGAGATTTCCCAAGTCTTAAAAACTTGGTTTGATCAGGGTTATAGATTAAGTCGTAAAGAATATGGTTTTCTGAAATGGCATTATATGGGATATTTGGGCATTCGTTTACATTAGGAAATGTGCCAACTGGTGAACAATTAATTAATATTTGATGCGAACCAATGTTAGTATCAGTTAGGTCAGAATATGTAAAAGAAACACCTTCTTTTTTTGAGCGTGATACAAAATAAAATTCTATTTTCAATTGCTTTAAAGCAAATGCAATCGCTTTAGATGCACCGCCAGTCCCAAAAATTAATGCTTTTTTATGATGCTTTTGTAAATGAGGTTTCAAAGAGTTTTTGAATCCGTAGAAATCAGTGTTATGACCAATAAGTTTTCCTTTTTTTGAAATTTTAATGGTATTAACGGCACCAATTTTTTTAGCCTTTTCATTCAATTTGTCTAGAAATGGAATGACAGCTTCTTTGTAAGGAATGGTAACATTGAGTCCTTTAATATTTTCTGAATTCTTGAAAATATCTTCAAACTCTGAAATCTTTTGTAAATCAAAATTCACATAGTCATGCGGCAGATTTTCTGTTTTAAATTTTTCTGCAAAATAACCTTTGGAGAAAGAATAATCTATATTCTTTCCTATAAGTCCAAATTTATGCTTTGATACGTTTTGTGCGTCGTCCATACAATTCTAGTGCTAAAACTATAAATATACCAAGTAAAATATAAGCTATAGCGATATAAGTTTCTGAATTTAATTCTGGTAAAAAGCGTTTATAATTTTCGATAATTGGCAACCCTTTAGAATCCAATTTTTGACTCCCATTTTCTAGAGTCTGATGAATTGTTTTTTTCCAAGGCCATACAACACCAAGCGAACCAATAATAAAACCAATTATCGTTGCCATCGTTATACTCTTATAATGTTTTAGGATATAATTTAAAACATGTGAAAAGGTGACTAATCCGGTAACTGAACCTAATGTAAAGATTGATAAAACTTTAAGCATTCTGATTCTTGCTTGGTCTTTTAAAAAATTAAAATTCCCAGAAAAAATATCTGCAATCGTATCGTATAATGCATTTACAGAGTCAACTAAAAGTAAAACGTAATTTCCTAAAAGTATTAATATAAAAGATCCCGAAAATCCCGGAAGCGTCATTCCAGAAACACTTATAATTCCACATAAAAAAACAAAAAATAGATTATCATTTTCTTTTGCTGGGTCAAGAAAACTGATACTTAGACCTACAATAATTCCTATAATAATTGCACATATGGTTTTAGGATTCCAATCTTTAAAATCTTTACTTATGTAATAAATAGAGCCAATTATCATCCCAAAAAATATACTCCAAACATAAAGCTCGTAATGCACAATGAGATAATCCAAAAGTTTCGAAACACTAAAATAACTGATTAACATTCCTAAGAATAAGAGGAATAAAAACTTACCGTTGATATAACGGTAAAAACTTTTGAAGCGACCACCTAAAAGTAGTCTTAAAGCTGTTTTATTTACGCGTTGAAGTGAGTAGATAAACTCTTCATAAAATCCGGCAACAAATGCTACAACACCACCAGAAACACCTGGTATTTTATTGGCCGCACCCATAGCTAAGCCTTTGATAACTAAAAATACACGGTCTTTTAATGAGCGAGTACTTTCCATTTACGATGCTTTGTTTTTGTCTTTCCCTAGACGTTCTAGTAAAAGAATCGTGAAAAATCCAATAATTATAAAAACCGATGCCATTAATAACTGACTATCACCGTCAAAGTTAGTTGGTAGAATACTTTTTTCTAATAACGGCACTTTAATACCTTCAGAGTTTACTCGCGTCGATAAGACTTGTTTCCAAGGCCAAATTTTATTTAGAGAACCAATCATAAAGCCTGTGAGTATCGCTAAGGTTAAATTCTTTTTGTGTTTAAACATCCAATTAAGGAGTTTACTAAACACTTTAATACCTACAATAGCACCTAAAGCCAATAGTGAAAAATTGATAAATGCCTCTTTAAATAATTCCATATTACCTGTAAATAGGCCATCTCTTAGATTATTTATAGTATCAATGGCTGTTTGGTAGGCGCCTAAAATAAGTAATATAAAGGCCCCGGAAACACCAGGTAAAATCATAGCAATTATGGCGATAAAGCCACAGAACAATAAGTAATACGGGCTATCTGGTGAGGCAAAAGGTTCTGCCAATGTAATATAATAGGATAGGATAGAAGTTAGTACTATAGCTACAAAGACTAATGCCGACCAGTTTTTTATTTGCTTAGCTATGTATAAGATACTAGCTAATACTAATCCAAAAAAGAACGACCATAATAACACAGGTTCGTTGTGTAATAACCATTTTATGAGTTTTGCTAATGATAAGATACTTATAGCAATCCCTGAAAATAAAGCTACAAGAAACGTTCCGTTAATGGAGTTCCATGCTGTTTTGAAACCGTCAGTTTTCCATACTTTAAAAACCCCAAGATTAATTTTGTCGATACTTTCTATGAGTTCTTCGTAAATACCAGAAATAAAGGCTATAGTTCCACCAGAAACACCTGGTACAACATCAGCAGCGCCCATGGCAATACCTTTAAAAATTATGGTGAGATAACTAAAAAAGCTGCGTTGCATAATTTGTTTTAATATGAGACGCTAAGGTATGGATTTTTAGTCCAAAGATTTTTTAGAAGACGAAATAATCTCTTTAATTATTGGTCTATTTTGTAGATTAGGAAACAACTCTTCGATAATAAAATCGTATTCGCTATTTAGACGTAGCGCATTTTTAAGATGATAACGCCCTTTGTCTTGTTCCATAAGTTTGAAATACAATCCACCCAAACGGTATTCGATTTCTTCAGATTCTGGATAAAACTCTATAGCTTGCAATAAATTATAAACAGAAGCTTCGTATTCGCCTAGTTTAATCAGTATATCAGAGCGATTAATCCATGTATCTAATTCGTAATTACCTAATTCTAAAGTGCGTTTAAAGCCTTGCTCAGCTTCTTCAAGAAAGTTAAGTCTTAGGTTTATTGTTGCATATAGTTTCCAATACAACACATTATCACTGTCAATATTTACTGCTTTTTTGATGTAGTGCAATGCTTTTTGATAATTTTTGTGCTTATTGTAAAATTTGGTAATTGCAATCCAACCCTTATCTAAAAGTGGGTCTTCTTCTACAGTGCGGTTAAAGAATTGTACTGCCAAATCATTTTTGCCTAATTTTTCATAGCAATACCCAATGCGTAATAATGCAAAAGATGTTGGGTCTTCTAATGCGAGTGTGATTTTATAATTCTCAATGGCTTCGTTATATTTTTCTTGTTTTTCAAGTACTTTTCCTTTTTCGAGATAAGCGCCAACAAAGGTGTCGTCTGAGATTATAGCAAAATCAAAAGCAGTATTTGCACGCTTATAGTCTTTAATAGAAAAATATTGTCTTCCTAATTGATGCCAAGCAACTTCGCAATAAGGGTTTGTATCTAAATAAGTGTTTAAAAAGTCAATGGCGTCTTCATTCTTGTCTAAAAAATCAAAACAATAAACCACGTTATGTAATGCTGCATAGTCAGTTTTATCGACCTCTAAACATTTCTGAAAATAGATTAGGGCATTTTCAAACTGATCTAAAAAGAGATACTCCATACCAATAAGTCCATAAAGGTCACCTTCTCCTTCTTCCGAACTAGATAGGTCTAATGCTATGAGTAGTGCGCTAATAGCCTCTTTGTGTAAATCCTGTTTAGATAATACATTAGCTTTTTGTATATAGATTTCTTCGTTATTAGGTTCTAAATAATGAAGTTCTTCAAGTATGTCATTGGCTACATCGAATTTATTCTCGATGACCAATATTTCAATTTTAAAAAGTCTAAGGTTTATTGAAGTTGGGTGCTGTTGTAAGCCAAGTTTAATAGCTTTTTTCGCTAAAGAGATTTTACCATTTTCAAGATAATGGTGAATAATGTTTTCAAATTCATTAGAGTCAAAAAACAAAACATCATTTGTTTTTAGCATCGACTCAAATTTTGTGAGGGATATATTATTTAAATCTCCATTTTGACTATACTCCATAGGCAGACATATTGTTCAATAAAATAAATTTAGTGTTATAGTTTGAAGTTTTAATTTTTGCTTGTTAATGTTTTTAACAAAATAATTAACAGCTAATTTTAATTATAGTTGTAGCAATAGTCGTTCCATACTATATATGCTTTCAGATATTTAAAGTTTAAATTGTGTCGAGAATATCAGTTATGATATCACATCCTTTAATAATTTCTTCATTAGAAATGGTTAATGGTGGTGTAATCCGGATAGCTCTGGGCTCAAAGAGGAGCCAAAATAATATTAAGCCTTGGTCTTTTGCTTTAAGAATAATGTCGCTAGTAATCTCTTCGGAATCAGTAATTGCAGCCAGCATTAATCCGCGTCCTCTGATTTCTTTTATTTTAGGATGGCGAAGATGTTGTCTTATTAATTCTTCTTTTTCTAGCGTTTTCTCAATTAAATCCGACTGAATAATTTCTTTTAGAGTCGCTAAAGCTGAAGCGGCTATCACAGGATGACCACCAAACGTAGTGATATGACCTAATTTAGGATTGTCTGACAAAGTCGCCATCATTTCACTAGATGCAGTAAAAGCACCAATGGGCAAACCGCCACCTAGTCCTTTGCCTGTAACTAAAATATCAGGCACACAATCGTAGTTTTCAAACCCAAAAAGTTTACCGGTACGTCCAAAACCAGGTTGTATTTCGTCTAAGATTAACAAAGCGCCTACTTCAGAACATCTTTGTCTTACCTTTTTTAAGTAATTGTTTATGGGTTCAATAAAACCGGCGCCACCTTGGATGGTTTCTAAAATAACTGCTGCTGTTTTCTCAGTAATTTGATTAAGGCAAAATTCACAATTGAATGTAATATGTTTTATGTCTGGTATTAATGGTAAAAATGGCTGTTTACGTTCTTGATAATCCATGAGACTTAAAGCACCCATAGTATTGCCATGATATGCATTTTTAGCAGCTATAATTTCACTGCGACCTGTAAATCTGCGTGCTAATTTCATACTGCCTTCAATCGCTTCAGTACCTGAATTAACAAGATAAGTTGTGTCTAAAGACTCAGGTAAACTGTCAGCCAAAAGCTTTGATAATTCTACAGCAGGTTTTTGGACATATTCGCCATAAACCATGACATGAAGATATTTGTCTAGTTGGTCTTTTATAGCCGAAATTACTTTTGGATGGCGATGACCTAAAGGTGTGGCAGAAACTCCGGCTACAAAATCAAGATGTGCTTTTCCAGAAGTGTCATAAACATAACTACCTTCTGCATGACTAACTTCTAATACTAAAGGATGCGGTGTTGTTTGTGCTTGATATTTAAAGAAATCTTCTTGCATATCAATTGCCTGATTTTTTCTCTTTTTTAGAGTCCTTTTTTACGACTTCTTTTTTCTCTTTTGGAAGATTTCTAGCGGCTTTATTTGCAATATTTTTATCTACAGGTTTAGCTGCTTCGATACGTTGACGGACATCTTCATCAAAGAAATCTTCTGGTGGAATATAATCATCCAAGCCTTTGATGATTGGCAAGTTTAATGGTGGGTCGTCTTTAAATAAATCTTCGACACTAGTTGGTCTTTCTTCACCTCTCCAATCAAAGCCTCGTAATCTATTGGCGTTATTTGGAAATAAAGACTCAGGACTTAAATCACCATCAACTTTATTAATTAGTCGGATTTCTTCAATATCGTTATCAGCGATTTTTATGTTAATACTTCCTGATTTGGATTTATTAATACCGATGAGTTCTCCAAGACCGTTTCTTGAGTAGTAGATAACTTCGGCATTTTTTATAATATCTACATTATACAATTCATTGTCTTTAAATAACCCGATAAGTTGCTTACCTTTTGTCTGGTTGTAGCCATCGTCACTCAAGGTATCTTTACTTACCAAAAAGGCATTATTAAATACTTTTAATGAATCTAATTGTTCGGTTTTTACGTCAGAAATTAAGTGAATCGTATCACCAGACATTTGGTTACCTAAATTCCACATCACAGGTTTTCGTTTTGCAGCAAAAGGGTCTTTTGAGCTATATCGTGCTAAATTAATAAGTTCAGTTAAGCCAGTTTTGTGGTCCGCATGAATCGAATCTGCTTTACCTGCCAAATCACTTTTGTAAATTTTTGCGTTATAAAAAGCTCTAGTAATGCGATGTTCTTCTGGACCAGTAAGCATCAACGTATCGCTATGTATAAAAATAGAATCTTTCTCTTGAACAGTTATTGCTAGTGCACGACCAGTTATAAAAACTGAATCTTTTGCTTTCCAGACTTCAGCATAGTCACCTTTTACGATACTGTTATTGATAGTATCTGTAACTTTTATATTGTTTGTTGCCGAAGCAAAATTTAGAGTTCTATCAAAATAAATACTATCGCCTATGACTTCTCTATCATCATAATTGATTTTTGCATTACGCTGAAAATGTCCAAAATCTTCTTTAGTGTCATAAAATCCGCGCTCACAGTAAATATCGTTGCCTTCGCCATTAATGGTCGAAGGTCCAAATATATAAGCATGTCCAGAATCGTTGAAGAAATCAAGTCGTTTGGTTTTTAGCGTATATTCTGGATTGACTAATACGACACTATCAATAAATTGATATTTCTTAGTGGGCATGTAGTATCTTCCAATCCGACTTGTAATTGTACCTGAAGAATCTCTGACAACTTTACCCGAAACATCATAATAGGCTTGTTGTTTCGTTCTGTCAAAATGAAGTTTTTCTGTAGTTAGCACTGAAGAAGGTTCAGTTAAAACTACATTGCCATGCGCAAAAGCTAATTCTGTTTTGCCGCTATATTCAATATATTTAGCGGTCATAGTAATTGTATCTCCCTGAACCATGCGTACATTACTAAAAGCTTCTACAAAATTTTCTTTTTTATAAAGTACAGCTTTGTCACAATAAAGATTAACACCATTATGTACAAAATGAACTTGCTGCTGGTTGTCTCTAAGAAATGTAGTTGTGCCAGATTCACTTCCTTTTTCGGTAAATCCTTTACCTGCAAAAACGACCTGAAGTTTATCTTTTTTCTGAGAGAAACTTAGTGTTGTAAATGCACAACAGAAAATGAATAGAATGTATTTAAGTATTTTCAAAAACTTTAGTTTTATGGACTACTAACCATTTTACTTTTGCTTTAGTATCAGTTAACAGTTTTTTTAACAACAACAAAGCCAAAGTAAATTTTTACTTTCTCTGAATTGTCTGCTTTCTATCTGGACCAACCGAAACTACTGTAATCGGAATGTTTAATTCTTTTTCTAAAAATTCTACATAACCGTTTAAGGCTTCTGGTAATTGTGATGCTTCTGTCATACCTGTTAAATCAGCATCCCAACCTTTTACTTCGGTATAAATTGGTGTAACGTTTTCTGCTTCGATATTGTAAGGTAAATGGGTGATTTCTTCGCCTTTATATTTGTATGCTGTACATACTTTTAGGGTTTTAAAACCTGAAAGTACATCACCCTTCATCATAATTAATTCTGTAACACCATTGACTTGGCAAGCGTAACGTAATGCTACTAAATCTAACCAGCCACAGCGACGCGGTCGACCAGTAGTTGCACCAAACTCGTGACCAACACGCCCCATCGTTTCACCATCTTTGTCAAACAATTCTGTTGGGAAAGGTCCAGAACCAACACGAGTCGTATAGGCTTTAAAAATACCGTAAACTTTCCCGATTTGATTAGGAGCTATACCTAAACCTGTACATGCACCTGCTGCAGTTGTGTTAGAAGACGTTACAAAAGGATATGTTCCAAAATCAATATCTAAGAGGGAACCTTGTGCACCTTCTGCTAAAATTGATTTACCTGAAGTTTGTGCTTGGTGAACATACTCTTCAGAATCAATGAATTTTAAAGATTTTAAAGTCTCAATTGCATTAAAGAAATCTGCTTCAAGTTCATCTAAATCATATTGAATATCCACATTGTAGAAATCAATCATCGCCTCATGTTTATCTGCAAGTGCACGATATTTATTTTTCCAGCCTGCTAATTCAATGTCACCTACTCGGATACCGTTTCTCCCGGTTTTATCCATGTAAGTCGGTCCAATACCTTTTAATGTTGAACCAATTTTTGCTTTTCCTTTCGAGGCTTCACTTGCAGCATCTAAAAGTCTATGCGTTGGCAAAATAATATGTGCTTTACGAGAAATCAATAATGATTTTTTATAGTCAACATTTTGCTCGTCTAGTTTGTCTAATTCTTTTTTAAATATAACTGGGTCAATAACAACACCATTACCAACTAAATTTACTGTGTCATCATGAAATATTCCAGACGGAATAGTATGTAAGACATGTTTTCGGCCGTTAAAAACAAGCGTATGTCCTGCGTTTGGACCACCTTGAAAACGTGCTATAATATCGTATTTAGAGGTCAAAACATCGACAATTTTTCCTTTGCCTTCGTCGCCCCATTGTAAACCTAGTAGTAAATCTACTGCCATTGTATGTTAGTTTGTGTTATTTTTTTTTCGGTTGCCATAAAAGTAAAGCGAGTGGTTATTGATTTCGATATCAAAAACTTCTTCTATGGTTTTTTTTATAGACTGAATGCGTGGGTCACAAAACTCAATTACTTCTCCGGTATCGGTCAAAATAACGTGGTCATGTTGTTTGTCGAAATATGACTTTTCATAATGTGCTTGATTTTGTCCAAATTGATGTTTACGAACAAGTGCACATTCCAAAAGTAATTCGATGGTGTTGTAAAGAGTAGCACGACTTACACGATAGTTTTTGTTCTTCATTTTGATGTATAAAGATTCTATATCAAAATGTTCCTCACTATCATATATTTCTTGAAGTATGGCATAACGCTCAGGCGTTTTCCTATGGCCGTTATCTTCTAAGAAATTTGTAAAAACACGTTTTACAATTTCTTGATTACTCTCTTCTTTTTTTGCATTCATAATAGGCTGTAAATTTAAACAAATTTGTCCTATTTGAATACTAAAGTTAGACTAAAACTAAAAAGAAATCAACAAGTTTTCAAGGTTATAGAAATTATATTTTTATAATATAATTATACTCTAGTTACCTTGTCAATACCATTTATTTTTTTGAGATTTTCCATGAGTTTTTTCAACATGGCTTTGTTTTTTACAACTACAGTAATTTTTCCTTTAAAAATACCGTCATCACTAGAGAAGTTAAGGCTTTTCATATTCACATGCATGTTTGATGAAATAACCTTAGTAACATCATTGACTAGTCCCAAATCATCTAATCCTGAAAGTACAATTTGTGAAGTGTACTCTTGCTGTGAAGAATCTATCCATTTAGCTTGCATAATTCTGTAAGCATAATTAGATTGAAGGCTTACGGCATTAGGACAATTTTTTTTATGGACTTTAATTCCATCATTAATTGTCAAAAATCCAAATACTTTATCACCAGGAATTGGATTGCAACATTTAGCATGAGTGTAATCTAGCTTTTCTTCTTCTTTGCCAAAGACCAACATGTCATATTTAGAAGTAATTTCTTCTTTATCAACATCTTTTGGCGCATCTGGTTTTCTAGTAATTTTATTTTTAAGATAACTTACCAAGACATTACTTCGTGATGAGGCATAGCTTTTTAGCATGCCATTGTCTATAGTGCCAAGACCCACACGATAAAATAAATCTAACGAAGTTTTAAGCTTGAAATAGTTGACCATTTCATTAACAGACTTTTCATTTAGTGTGATTTTCAGCTGTTTTAGTTTTCTTCTTAAAATTTCTTTACCATCTTCTCCAATTTCTTTTTTATCAGCATTTAAAGCCGATTTAATTTTACTTCGCGCTCTTGCAGTAGTCGAATAGTCAAGCCAATTGCTGTTTGGTTTTGCATTTTCAGAGGTCAATATTTCGACACGGTCACCACTTGTAAGCTCGTAACTTAGTGGAACTAATTTACCGTTGACTTTGGCACCACGAGTTTTCATACCAACTTCGGTATGAATACTGAATGCAAAATCTAAAGGAGTCGCACCTTTGGGTAATGATTTTAAATCACCTTTAGGTGAAAACACAAAAATCTCTTTGGAATATAAATTCAGTTTAAATTGCTCTACAAAATCAACAGCATCTGCTTCGTTATTTTCTAATGTTTCTTGAAGACGGTTTATCCATAAATCCAAACTGTCTTCTTTTTCGTCTTCATTTTTGTATTTATAATGCGCAGCATATCCTTTTTCTGCAATTTCATTCATGCGTTCGCTACGGATTTGTACTTCAACCCAACGGCTTTTTGGTCCTACAACAGTAATATGAAGCGCTTCATAACCAGTAGATTTTGGTGAAGAAATCCAATCGCGTAAACGAATAGGGTTTGGTGTAAAATGGTCTGTTACAATAGAATAAATTTTCCAGGCTAAGAATTTTTCATTTTTTAAATCAGATTTATAAATAATCCTGACTGCAAATTTGTCATAAACTTCATCAAAGGAGACTCCTTGTTTTACCATTTTTCGACGAATACTAAAAATAGATTTTGGTCGTCCTTTAATTTCGTATTTAAGACCTTCCTTGTTCAAAGAATCCTTTATCACTTTCGAAAAATCTTTGATGTAAGTGTCCTGCTCTTCCTTACTATCTTCGATTTTATTTAAAATATCATTGTAAACTTGAGGCTGGGTATATTTTAAGCCTAAATCTTCGAGTTCGGTTTTAATGTTATACAATCCTATTCGGTGTGCAAGTGGTGCGTAGATGTATAAAGTTTCTGAAGCAATTTTCACTTGCTTGTCACTACGCATTGAGTCCATGGTTTGCATATTGTGCAAACGATCTGCAATTTTGATTATAATCACACGTACATCCTCATTTAAAGTCAAGAGCATTTTTCTGAAGTTTTCTGCCTGAAGCGAGACATCCATATCTTTTTTTAAAGAGGAAATTTTTGTTAGTCCGTCTACAATACGAGCTACAGTATCACCAAAAAGCCGTTCTATATCTACTATAGTAAAGTTAGGATTATCTTCTACTACGTCATGAAGTAATGCTGCAGCTATACTTGTGGCATCTAAACCAATTTCTTGTGCAACAATTTTAGCAACTGCAATAGAGTGAAAAATATAAGCCTCACCAGACTTTCGGCGCTGGTCTTTGTGGGCATCGACAGCAACCTCAAAAGCGTGACGGATTAATTTTTTATCTTCACGACTTAGGGTTTGGTAGCTTACTTTTAGTAATTCTTTGTAAGCTTTTGCAATGGCTGCATTTTCTTTTTCGATGGCTTCTTCAGTCATAGAACTAAAGTAATAAGACCAAACGGAATAAGCAATTGTTTTGCAACTAGAATTTTAAGCAAAATTAGTACGAAGTATGAGAAAGAATTTACTCAAGAATAATACTATCTATGAATAACTTAAAAGATTGTTCTTTCTTGTTTCCAATAAGAAATGCAATTTCTTCCATTTGTAGCCCGTCAAAGTTAGGCTGGTCTAATTTATAGCCACGAAAAGCAGGCTCCATTTTGTTAAAGGGAATTGAAATGGTTTCCCAATCTCCTGAAGTATTAAATGTGTAGATGTACGAAAAACGTTGACGATTACTGCTTTTAACTCTAAATTGAAATGGATTACCATCACCTTTAATACGTAGCTGAAATGATTTAAAATTTGAAGAGCTTACAGTGTTGAAATTATAGCGTACAGATGAAAAACCACCATTATTTTTAAGAGATACATCACCTGAAAATTCACCGTAACCAGTATCATTTATTTTAAAATTTCCGTTTGAGCGTCCACCCATAACTACATCATCGACAATTTTCCAATTACGAATATTACTTTCAAAATTAAAATCAAATAGTGTCATTTGTTGGATAGTTATTAATACTAAGAATTGAAATGTGAGATATTTCATAAGTTTTACCTTTTTGCAAAGATAAAGTGAGGGTGTCTTTTGGTTAGAGTATTTGGGATAACTTTAGGAAATGTTTATCTCAAAACTAATTTTTTAATCACATTCTTACCAATTGCTTCGTTAAGCATAGCAATGATTTTTTCTTTGCCATAGCTTAATTCTTCTCTTAATACACTAGAACTCAATTGTACGTAGAGTGTTTCGTGTTTTAGTTCAATGGCAGTCGTGTAGTTGTTAACGCCATTACCCATAAGATTTATCCAAGCATCACGAACATCGACTTTATCCAAACCAGTTTGCAGGTTGTTGCTAGAGACAAATTCTTTAAGAACGTCCTGGATGGATTGGTTATCGTTGTTGCGTTTTGCCATTTTATTCTAGATCTAATTCAATAGGTTCATAGCGTTTATAAAGATATATAGTTTCACGGTTATTAATGACTTTTAAGCTATTTTCGTCAGCTTTTAAAACGGTTTCTTTCCAATTGGTATAAGGTGTTTTGTAGTAAAGATTTAAACTGTTGTTTTCTATTTTTGCTGTAATACCTTCGGCATCTTTTGAGGTAATGTATTTTGAATTAAATCCTGGTTTTAGTTTTTTTCTAAAACCAATTAAACGATCGTTTATGCTTATATAATCAATACTTTCGTTGTACTTATATGGCTTTACATCACCATTAGTGAATTGCACTTCTTCTATTTCCCAATAGCCATTAATATGTTCTAGGTATTCCTCAGGATTTTGAGAACAAGAGGTTATTACAAAAACTAGAATTAGAACAAAAAAACGTTTCATACTACAATTTAATAATTTTATAAGATTGATGAATTTGTTTTACCACATTTTCAGTACGTTCAGTATGTGTATCGCTGATAAAGATTTGTCCAAAATGGGTATCATCTACCATTTTTATAATTTGTGCAACTCGGTTTTCATCTAATTTATCAAAAATATCATCTAGAAGTAGTATGGGAGGCACACCACTTTGCTGTTTTATAAAATCGAATTGCGCCAACTTCAATGCAATTAAAAACGATTTTTGCTGACCTTGACTTCCAAATTTCTTAATTGGATAATCTTCAATTTGAAATATCAAATCATCTTTATGTATACCAATACTGGTATATTGTATGGCGCGGTCTTTACCTAGGTTATTCTTGAGTAATTCGGCTAAATCGGTTTCAAACAAATCACTTTTGTATTTCAAATTCACCGATTCGCTACTATTACTTATGGTTGCATAACGTTTTTTAAAAATTGGGATAAATGTTTTTAAAAATGTATCTCTTTTTTCAAAAATAGGTTGGCCAAAAGTTTTTAGTTGCTCGTTGTAAACTTCTAATGTGTCCGAATTGTATGTGTTATTTAGAGCAAAATATTTGAGTAAAGCATTGCGCTGAGATAAGATTTTATTGTAACCTATTAAATCTTTCAAGTATGCTTTATCACTCTGTGAAATAACACTATCGATAAATTTTCGTCTGACATCACTGCCTTCACTAATTAAATCTCGGTCTGCCGGAGAAATAATTACCAGTGGAATAAAACCAATGTGCTCACTAAATTTCTCGTAGGCTTTACCATTACGTTTTATAACTTTTTTCTGACCTTTTTTTAGTGAAACAATTAATTTTTCGTCGCGCTCGTTTTTATTAAATTGTCCATCAACGACAAAAAACTCTTCGCCATGTTTTATATTTTGTGTTGCTACAGGATTAAAGTAGCTTTTACCAAAAGCTAGGTGATATATAGCATCTAAGGCGTTAGTTTTTCCAATACCATTAGCACCTACAAAACAGTTTATTTTAGTATCAAATTCGAAAGTAGAACTTTCAAAATTCTTGTAATTCACTAAAGTGAGTCGGTTAAGAAACATAAATTGTTTTGTAATCGAAGTGTTTAAAGGTTTGCTTATAGATTTATAAAGCCTGCAAATTATTGAAAAATAACAAATAAATTGGCTTTTAATTCCCAATAAAAATTTTATTTTTGCCCCGCACAAATTAGAAATCATGGCAACTTACAAGAAAAGAGGATATAAGCCTAAAACTCAAAAAGAAAAGGTTGAGGCAATAGAAGAGGATTCAACAACAGCTGAGGTATTTAATACCTTAGACGAGTCTGCTTCCAAAACCGAAGAATGGGTTATCAAAAACCAAAACTATATCTATGCTATAGTTGGCGTTGTGGCTGTAATACTTTTAGCATATATGGGGTACAACAAATTTATTGCAGAGCCTAAAGCTGAAGATGCTATGAACGAGATGGCTGTTGCACAAGGTTACTTTGATGAAGCTCTTAATGCTACAGAAAAAGATTCGTTATTTACACTTTCCTTAGAAGGTGCAGATGGAAAATATGGTATGTTAGATATTGCTAGCGAGTACAGTGGTACTCCAGCAGGAAACTTAGCTAACTATTATGCTGGTACTGCGTATTTAAACATGAATAAATACGATGAAGCTATCAAATATTTAAACGAATTTAAAAGTGATGACCTAATGTTATCTTCTATTTCTAAAGGCGGAATAGGTGACGCTTTTGTTCAGTTAAACCAACTTGAAGACGGCTTAGGTTATTACGAAAGAGCTATCAAGGTCAATGCTAACGATTTTACTACGCCGCTATATCTAAAGAAAGCAGCAATTGTTGCTATGAAGTTAGGTCAAAACCAAAAAGCTTTAGATTATCTAAACCGAATTAAATCAGAATTCTCAAAATCTGATGATGCTACTAACATAGATGTACTCATTGGTAAAGCAGAAGCAAGTTTATAGAATATGGCTACCGAAAATAAAAATTTATCTAACTACGATAAAGCTACAATCCCAAACGCGAAAAATTTTCGGTTTGGGATTGTTGTTTCAGAATGGAATGATACCATAACCGAGGGACTATACAATGGTGCTGTTGATGCGTTAAAGGACTGTGGTGCTTCGGATGAAAGAATTACACGTTGGAACGTTCCTGGTAGTTACGAACTCATTTATGGTTGTAAAAAAATGCAGAGTAATAACGTAGATGTTGTCATAGCCATTGGTTCGGTAATTCAAGGAGAGACAAAACATTTTGATTTTGTTTGTGATGGCGTTACTCAAGGTATTAAAGACCTCAATGTATTGAGTGATATTCCTGTTATTTTTTGTGTATTAACGGATAACAATATGCAACAATCTATTGACCGCTCTGGTGGTAAGCATGGTAATAAAGGTACTGAAGCTGCTATTTCTGCTATAAAAATGGCTCAGCTTCGCAAAGATTGTAGAGGTTACGGTATTAGTATTGGGTATTAGATTATTTTAATATCTATTTCTATCAGTAAATCTTCTTTTGGCAGGTTTTTTGTTAACAATTATTAGGAGTTGTTTTGCTAAAATTACTCGCATTTTAAGTATTTTTGAAAGGAATCATAGTAACTTCAATATATTTTGTTTAATCAAAGAAAACCTAGGCGTTTTAATTACAAATCTCGTTTACAGAAATCTGAAAAGACAGAATCTCACGGGGAATTAAAAGTCAAATGGGATGAAATTAGAGGAAAAACAATTCGAAAGAAAAGTATTTTTACATCTATGCCAGCTCTGATACTATTTTTAGTATCTATTTTCATTTTAATCTATATTCTTGAAGGATATATAAACTAAGTGTAATGGGACCGATAAAATTTAAATTATTTAAAGGATTACCTAGAAATAAAAGATTTAACTATACTCCGATATATTATAAAGGAAAAGAAGATGTAGATGAGTCTGCATATCCTACTAAGTTTGATGCGTATGCCGAGTCTCTCAATAAAAACGACTTCTCTGGTCATTGGCACGAAAATAGAATAAGTAGTAGAAATAGAAATAATTCTGGTTTTAATAAAACTATATTAGTTCTTATTGCTGTTTTTGTTTTAATATTCTTGTTTATAATTGATTTTGATTTATCTATTTTTTCTAGAGGCTAATGTCAGACATAATTCAACTATTGCCAGACCATGTGGCGAATCAGATTGCAGCTGGTGAGGTTGTGCAGCGACCGGCTTCGGTTGTTAAGGAATTACTAGAAAATGCTATAGATGCTGACGCTTCAGAAATAAAATTGATTCTTAAAGAAGCTGGTAAAACACTTGTTCAAGTTATTGATAACGGAAAGGGTATGAGTGCTACTGATGCGCGATTATCTTTTGAGCGTCATGCGACCTCAAAGATTAAATCTGCTGAAGATTTATTTCAACTCAATACCAAAGGATTTCGTGGTGAGGCATTAGCAAGTATTGCTGCTATTGCTCATGTAGAGCTTAAAACAAAACAAGAAAATGACGAGTTAGGTACTTCGATACTCATTGAAGGTAGTACAGTAAAGTCACAAGATGTTACTGTAACGCCAAAAGGAACTTCGGTTTCTGTGAAAAATTTATTCTTTAATATTCCTGCTAGACGAAACTTTTTGAAATCGAATACTGTTGAGCTAAGACATGTCACCGATGAGTTTCATCGCGTTTCATTGGCGCATCCAAATATTGGATTTTCGATGTATCATAACGGTAGTGAAATGTTTAGTTTACAAGCTAGTAATTATCGCCAACGTGTGGTTAATATTTTTGGAACTAAGACCAATGAAAAGTTAGTACCTGTTGAAGAAGTTACAGAGGTTTTGACTGTTTCTGGATTTGTAGGTAAACCAGAATTTTCTAAAAAGACAAAATCAGAACAATTTTTCTTTGTTAATAATAGATTTGTAAAAAGCCCATACCTTAATCATGCCATTAATGCTGCCTACGATGGTTTATTAAAAGACGGATATCACCCAAGTTATTTTCTAAATTTAACCGTAAATCCCAAAACCATAGATATTAATATTCACCCAACAAAAACCGAAATAAAATTTGATGATGAGCATACGCTTTACGCAATTTTACGTTCTTCGGTTAAGCATAGTTTGGGTCAATTTAATATTGCTCCTGTATTAGATTTTAATAGCGATGCTAATTTAGATACACCTTATAACTATAAAGATAAAGCGAGCCAAACACCAACAATTGAAGTCAATAGTACTTTTAATCCATTTGCTGGCGAACAAAGAACTCCGTCATATTCTGATAGTCATAATAGACCGAGCTATTCTAAAACACCACCAGCAAACTGGGAAGGTTTGTATGTTGGCTTAGAATCAAAATCAAATGCATCACAAATAGATTTCTCTGAGCTCACTTTTGAAACAGAAGCTAAAACATCATCAATTTTTAAGTCAGATGCTGTTACACAAAGAAAAACGACATATCAGTTAAGACAAAAATATGTAGTCAGTACTATAAAGTCTGGAATGCTAATCATAGACCAAAACCGTGCACATCAACGTATTTTGTATGAGAATTTATTAGAACAGTTGACTTCAAAAGAGGCAACGACACAACAATTACTGTTTCCTTTGCAATTGAGTTTTTCAAATTCAGATTTAGAAATTGTAAAACAGTTAAAATCTGATTTAGAATATGCAGGTTTTGTATTTTCTGAAGTTGATAACGAACAGTTAACTATAACAGGTATTCCTGTGGGAGTTCCTGAAAGTGAAGTCTCTATCGTTTTAGAACAGCTTATTAGTGATGTTGAAAATGATGTGCCTGACCAAAATTTTAGTGCATCAGATTTATTAGCAAAATCAATGGCTAAAAGTTTAGCAATAAAAACAGGGCAAACTTTAAATGAAGAAGAACAAGAGCATATAGTTAATAGTTTATTTGCATGTAAAGAACCATCAGTATCACCAACCAATAAAACAACATTTATAACATTAAGTGTTGATGATATTGAAAAGAAATTTATGTAACCAATTATGAGATTTCAAATTACAGACGCTGTAAAGCATTTGATTATTATAAACATAATTATGTTTATAGGAACCGTTTCTATCGGAAACGGGCAATCCTTTTATGAATGGTTTGCCTTGTATTTCCCAGTGAATAGTGCTTTTAAACCATGGCAAATTATAACACATATGTTTATGCATGGAGATGGAACACATTTATTATTTAATATGTTTGCTTTATGGATGTTTGGCACTTCTGTTGAGCGTCAAATAGGTAAGAATAAGTTTTTATTTATTTATTTTTCTGCAGGTCTTGGTGCAGTTTTATTTCAATTAGGGTATTATTATTTTAGTTATTTTCCTAATTATAATGAATTAATAGCTTCTGGTATATCGCCAGAGCAATTACAACAAATGTTTGATACAAATAAAATACCAAATTCATTACCAGCAGTACAAGTAGCACAAATAAGAACGATCGGCGAAACCTATTTTGCTTCAATGGTTGGTGCATCTGGTTGTATTATGGGGATTTTAGCAGCTTTCGGGATGATGAATCCTAATGCGGAATTGATGCTTATATTTCTGCCAATTCCTATAAAAGCGAAATACTTTATCCCAGGAATTATTTTATTAGATGTCATTTCTGCAACAACAGGTCAATCTTTTTTCAGTCCAAGTAATACTGCTTATATGGCTCACGTTGGTGGCGCAATCGTTGGTTTTTTAATTATGTGGTATTGGAAAAAGAATAGTATGAATAAATACCGGTGGGATAAGTAATGAGTCAATTTCAGGATTTAAAATATAAGTTTAATAACCTTGATGTTTTTGGTAAAATCATTGCCGTAAATGTCATTGTTCACATTGTTAGTTTTTTACTTAGAGTACTTAAGCTAAGTGGAATTTTAGCTTATTTTCAGTTGCCTTCTGGTTTTAGTGATTTTTTATGGCAACCATGGACATTACTTACTTATGGCTTTTTACATGCTGATATTTGGCATCTACTTTTTAACATGTTAATGCTGTTTTATCTGACTCGCGTTACAGGAAATTTATTTCGTCATAAAATGGTTCTTAATATTTTCTTCTTAGGAATTATTTCTGGTGGCTTATTGTATTTGTGTATCGCAAATTTATGGTCCACTAATTTTTTTGATACAGACAGAAGTATTTTGCTTGGTGCATCAGCAGGAGTATCTGCTTTGTTAATGTTTGTTGGCGTATACATGCCAGATTCTACGATTAGATTATTCAATACATTTACTGTAAAGTGGAAATATATAGCGTTGTTCTTTGTAGTTATTGATTTGGTTCGTATACTTTTAGGTATCAATCAAGGTGGATACATAGCACATTTGGGTGGTTATTTATTAGGTTTCTATTATGCAAAAAAGTTGCAAGATGGCACTGATATTGGTAAAGGTTTTGAAAGACTTGCAGATAGTTTTATGAGTCTTTTTAAACCAAAGTCTACTTTAAAAACTGTGCATCGTAAAAAGAAAACCTCTAAGTCTTCAAAGACCAAAACGGAGTTTAATACGTTAAATAAACAAAAGCAAATAGACACCATTCTGGATAAGATAAGCAAAAGTGGTTATGAAAGTTTAACTGCTAAAGAAAAAGAATTCTTATTCAAAGCAGGTAAGGATTAATGCTATGAAAGGACTTAAATTTTTTGATAAAATTATTTTCTTTGTCAATACATTGGCAGCTTTCCTTTTGTTATTTGCTTACATTTTGCCCTACATTCCACCAAAAAGTTTTTCTCTGCTTTCTGTACTAAGTCTTGCAGTGCCTGTCTTAATTGTAATGAATATTTTGTTTTTACTGTATTGGCTGTTTAATGTCAAAAAACAACTATTACTGTCCTTAGTAGTTCTGTTAATCGGTTTTAACTATATCACATCTATATATAAATTTACAGGTTCCAAAACAGTTGAAGATGCTGATAATTTTTCTGTTATAAATTACAATGTAAGACTGTTTAATTTGTTTGAATGGTTGCCTAATAAAACTGTCGAATCAGATATTTTAAAATTTTTAAAATCAGAAAACCCTACTATTATTAGCTTTCAAGAATATAGAAAAAGTGAAATTTTTAGACTCGATACTTATGAAAAATTCGAGTATGTTTCTAAAGGTAAAGTAAAAAGTGGTCAGGCTATTTTTTCAAAGTTTCCTATAATTAATTCTGGTTTAATCGAGTTTTCTAATACGTCTAACAGTACCATTTTTATCGATGTAGTAAGAATGAATGATACCATAAGAGTTTATAATGTGCACTTACAGTCTTCTAAAGTTAGCACTAAGGTTAGTGATTTACAGAAGCAAGGTTCTGAAGAACTAACAAAACAAATTGGTGAGGTTTTTCAGATGCAACAGTCACAAGCAGAGCTTATAATTTCTCATAAAGCTAAATGCCCTTATAAGTCTATAATTACAGGAGATTTTAATAATACAGCCTATTCTTTTGTTTATGATAAGATAAAAGGTAGTCATCAGGATGCTTTTCGTGTAGCTGGTAATGGTTTTGGTAAGACGTTTAACTTTAACTTTATTCCACTTAGGATAGATTTCGTTTTGGCGGATAGCGATTTTACTGTCAATGGGTTTAAAAACTATGACATAAAATTTTCAGACCATTACCCGATTAAAGCAATTTTAAAGTAGTATAAAACTACAATCTACTGTATCTGCAATAATATGTATGACTAAGCCAATTCCGATTAGTCTTGTTGGTTTTAGTAAGGATAACATTATATATATGCCAACTGCATAATAGCTATGAAGAATATGAAAATTGATACTACAACGGTTTGGGTCAAACATAGGATTTGCTAGCAAATGGTCAATATCGATTAGCATTCCCAAAAGCATTATTAAGTAGGCTTTTTTCCATTTTTGTTTGAACAATATTAAAGCAACTAAAAGTGGTCCAATAACATGAATACTATAGTGTACTATTGATTGAAGCATTAAAATTATAATGTTTGTGATTCCAAATAGTTTATAGCATTTGGCCCTTTGTTAAATAATAAATCTAAAATGCTCAAATTATTTATATAACCATGTTTTTCGGTAAATACTTGCGTATATTTATTAAACTGAAAAGCATTATTTTTTTTTGTATTTACCAAATTTCGAAAGTCGTAAGAGCTGTTATCTGGTATAGTAAAATCTTCTGATAATCTAGTAGAAATTTCTAATTCTAAAGCCTTAGTAAGTAATTCGAAACACTTTAAGTTTAAGTCTAATAGATATTTAAACTCCGTTTTAAAAATTGGCATTAAATCATCAATATAAAACTCATAAAACGGTGACATTCTATAAGCCGAATCAAAAGATTTTAAATGCTTTGATTGCCAATCATCTACTGATGATATTAATACATCTTTAGTTTTTTGACGTAGTTTTTGCGTGTAAGAAACGGGAACAGATAGTGATAGCTTTCCGTTGGCGCTATATATATCACTTCGATTTCTGTAAGTTTGCTTTTGGTAGTTATCACAAACTTCAAAAACGACTTCTTTACTTTTTATTAATGCTACAAAATGTGCAATATTTGGAAAGTATGTGGGATGTAATAGCATTAAAAACCAATTTTATTTAGTGCTATTTTTTGCTTTTTTTTTCTTTCTCCAACGGTTAAAGAATGATAAACCAAATATCATTACTAAAAATGGAATTAGATATGATACACGTTCGCCATTTCCATTTACAGTAGTAAAAACACGATCCCAACGTGGTCTCCAATTTTTGATACCATCGTTAATCCCATCAATACTCATCCAAATAAACACGGGTTTACCAATAACATGATCAAAAGGGACAAATCCCCATGCACGAGCATCTATTGAGTTATGACGGTTGTCTCCCATCATCCAATAGTAATCTTTTTCAAAAGTATACGAATTGACAATTTTACCATCCAAAACGACTTCATTTCCACGAGCAAAAACGTTATGACCTTCATACTCTTGTATCAATCTATCGTATATTGGTAGATTTTGAACATTAAGTTCTGTAGTAGTGCCAGCTTTTGGGATGTATAAAGGCCCAAAGAAATCTACGTTCCACGAGTAGTTAGGATCTCTTGGAAAGGTATTACCGTAAGTACCTTCTTCTTGGATATTCTTTTCTACTGAAATGACTTCAGGGTGATTTTTAAAAGCAGCTATGGCTTTATCTGATGCAGCTGAAATACGATAAGTGTCATCAGAAACTCTGTAAAATGCATCATCAATATCAGCACGCTTTAATACGCTTAAAATTCTATTAACATCAGCTTGTGAGGCCATAGGATTTTTTAGCTTTACATTGTAAGAAAATTGTAATTGTGCTCGGTCTGGTAATTCATTTTTCTTTCCATTTATATACACATAACCTTCTTTGATTTCTAGAGTGTCACCTGCTATAGCAACACAACGTTTTACTAAATTTGTTTTTTTATCAATGGGCTTGTAATAATTACGGTCTGGTGTAAAAATATCCATGTTACGAAGTGTATCAGCTGGTTGACCGAATACGACATAATCATTATTCTTAATTTTTTGAAATCCTGGAATTCTAAAATATGGAAGTTGTAATTTATTTCTCCAAGATGTATTACGCTTTTCAAAATCATCATCAAAGAGGTAAGATTTAACCCCAGCAACAGGAATTGTATCATGAACCATAGGAGCACCAACTGAAGTCATCGGTACTCTTGCTCCATAATGTAATTTACTTACTATTAAAAAATCACCAACCAAAAGCGATTTTTCTAGTGACGATGAAGGAATGACAAAGGGCTGAAAGAAGTATGTATGAACAATTGTTGCAGCAACAATAGCAAATAGTATAGAGGTTATCCATTCACCAGCAGAAGTTTTTGGTTTTAGTTTTCTGTTTTCAACAAAACTCACGTCTGCTATGTAGTTTAAATAATAGAGGTAAAATCCTAATGTTAATATGCAAATGAGTGCATCTAGTTTGGAGTCTTTACCATAAGCTCTTGCAGTTTCTACCCAAACAGCAGGAATCATGATAAGATTTACAATCGGTAAAAAAATAAGAATTACCCAATACCAAGGTCTTGAGATAATTTTCATTAAAATGACTGCATTATATATTGGTAAAAAGGCTTCCCAAGCTTGTTTTCCTGCCTTAACGTAAAGTTTCCAGGTACCAAGTCCGTGAATGACTTGTAGTGTTATAAAAAAGTAGAACCATTCTGTCCAGCTCATAATCTGTGTTTTATTCTATTGTTGGTTGAAAAGTAAATCTAATTGTTTCAAATTTTATACAAATTAACCAATATTTAAGACCTCTTTCATAGTGAAGACCCCTTTTTTATCGGCAATCCATTCTGCAGCAATTACAGCACCCATAGCAAAACCTTCACGATTATGTGCAGTATGTTTTATTTCTATAGCGTCAACTTCAGAATTATAGTTAATAACATGAGTGCCAGGAACATCTAAAATACGTTTAGCTTCAATTTTTATTTCATCAGAATTTGGATTATCTAATGTCCAGTTTTTATAATCTGAATTCAAAATAATATCATTAGCCAAAGAAATAGCAGTACCACTAGGTGCATCTAATTTTTGGGTGTGGTGAATCTCTTCTATATCTAATTTATAATCTGAGTATTTTGTAATGAGTTTCGCTAAAACACGATTGACTTCAAAAAAAATATTAACACCAAGGCTAAAGTTTGAAGCATATAAAAAAGCAGAGTTATTTGAGTTACAATAATCAACAATGTCATCATAATACTCCAGCCAACCAGTGGTGCCAGAAATAACTGGAACTTTAGCATCAATTGCATTTTTTATGTTTGAGACAGCTGTTGAAGGTAAGCTAAAATCAATAGCCACGTCAGAATCTGTAAAATCTAATTCTTTGGTTTTACTATTTGCTTTTAGTGTTATTGAGTGTCCACGATCAATTGCAACACGTTCAATGATTTTCCCCATTTTTCCATAACCTAGTAGAGCTATTTTCATCTGTTATAAATCTAAAATTTGAAATTAACCGTTACACCCAAATCTGAAGAATCTTCCATGGGATTATATTGAAAATGTGGCCGCATTACAAGGTTTTCGTCAACATTAAACTGTAATAAATGGGCATCTACATTTGCATCTATGATATTTAAAACGTAAATACCAATAGTGATTAAGGTCGCAATATCCCTATTACGACGAAATTGGCGTTGTGCTCTTATTAGTGCGTCATCAGATATTATTGGTATGTTTGCTGGATTTCCATTAGCATCGACCCCATAAAATTCGTCATCAGTAAAACCAGCTAAACGTCTTTTAAAGGCATCTCTGTATCGGTTATATTGTTTGTTATTAAAATCATGAACTACAATTCCTGTAGCTATGGCTCCAACTACAATTGGGATTTTCCAATATTTTTTATTGTATGCTTGTCCCAAACCAGGTAAAATAGCAGAGTAAAAAGCTGCTTTAGATGGTCTTAATGGGTCAATTTCTCTTTTGGTAATTATTGCTTTGTCTAATTTAAGCTCATCTATAGTTGTATTGACAGTGCTGTCTTTTTGTACTTGGGCGAACCCAAATATTGAAAACAAAAAATAAACTAATAAAAAATTAAGTGGCTTATTTAGCACTTTTAACGAGTTTTATAATGCGGTTAAAATCTTCTTCTGAATGAAAGGGAATAGATATTTTGCCACTACCATTCTTTGCTAATTTAACGTCAATTTTATGTCCAAAGTATTCTGAAAATTCCTTGATACCTTTTTTAATTGGTTTTGGTATTCCTACAGTTTCAGAACTACTTTTTATTTCTGAAGGATTATTAAGATTTTTTACCAAAGCTTCTGTGGCTCTTACAGAAAGCTTACTACTTATAATTTTTTCATAAACTTCTAGTTGGTCTATCTGATTATTTATATTCACAATGGCGCGACCATGTCCCATTGAGATAAAGCCATCACGCATCCCTGTTTGAATAATCGGGTCCAGCTTTAAAAGACGAAGATAGTTAGCAATTGTCGACCGTCTTTTTCCAACACGTTCGCTCATTTGCTCTTGCGTTAATTGAATTTCATCAATTAAGCGTTGGTATGACAATGCAATTTCGATTGGATCTAAATCTTGGCGCTGGATATTTTCGACCAAAGCCATCTCTAAAGACTCTTGATCATTAGCTATCCTTATATATGCTGGAATCGTTTGTTTACCTATTAATTTTGAAGCTCTAAATCTTCGCTCGCCTGATACTAATTGATATTTGTTAAAAGCTAATTTTCGCACTGTAATGGGCTGAATGACGCCCAACTCTCTTATAGAGGAAGCTAGTTCGCGCAATGTTTCTTCATTAAAGTTCGTTCGAGGTTGAAACGGACTCATTTCAATATCATCAATATCTATTTTGACAATATTTCCAACTACTTTGTCAGCGTTTTTGTCTGATGCAGAATTTATATTATTGTCTGGATCTTTTAACAATGCTGAAAGTCCACGACCTAATGCTTGTTTTTTTGTTGCCTTCGCCATTATAAATTCTTTTTAATAATTTCTTTTGCTAAACTCAAGTAATTGGTTGCACCTCTGCTACTGACATCATAATTGATGATACTTTCGCCATAACTTGGTGCTTCACTCAAGCGTACATTTCGTTGTATAATTGTATTAAACACCATATCGCTAAAATGTTTCTGAACTTCTTCGACAACTTGATTTGATAATCGTAATCTAGAATCAAACATTGTAAGTAATAAGCCTTCAATATCTAATGCTTCATTGTGTATTTTTTGGACACTTTTAATGGTATTTAATAGTTTACCCAAGCCTTCTAATGCAAAATATTCACATTGAATTGGAATAATTACAGAATCTGCAGCTGTTAATGCATTTAATGTCAGTAATCCTAAAGAAGGAGCGCAGTCCATAATTATGTAGTCGTAATCATCTCTAATTCCAGTTAAGGCTTCTTTAAGCATGTATTCGCGATCATCTTTGTCAACGAGTTCAATTTCAATAGCTACCAAATCTATATGTGCCGGAATGATATCTACATTTGGAGCATTAGACTTTATGACAGCCTCTTTGGCAGATTTAGTATGTTCTAAAACTTGATAAGAACCGACCTCGACACCATCGACATCTATACCTAATCCTGAACTAGCATTTGCTTGTGGGTCAACGTCAATGAGTAATATTTTTTTCTCTAAAACTCCTAGAGACGCTGCTAAGTTTACAGATGTTGTTGTTTTGCCAACTCCACCTTTTTGATTTGCTATGGCAATGATTTTACCCATTAAATGACTTGGTTTATTAAGAGTTTAAAAATACGATTATTTATGGGTTTTGAAAACGGAAGTTGTTAACAGTTACAATGGTTGTGTGGCAACTAATTTTTTTAGTATAGAGCGTGTTATTCTTAAAATTTTATCTGTAACTCGCTTTACAAACAATGATAAAATTAAACTGAAGTATGGTTTTTTCCGTCTTTTAAAAATGGTAATTGTAAAAATTTTAAGATATTAAAATACAACGATTCAGAATATTTATTAATATTATTTTAATTGGCTTTATAGAGTATTAAGTGAATTATCTTATCAAAACTTATAGCCTAACTTAAAATTCAAATTTTTAAATCTAGAGTTGATGGTATTCATGTCATCAATATAAATATTAAACTTGTAATCTGGATAGTAGCTTAGTGTAAATTCAAAATTAGTTAATACTTGAGCACCTATTTCAAAACCATAAATAACTTTTGTGTCTGAGCTATCTATATTTTGAAAAAGGATATTAGTATTGTCTGTATAGCTATAATTCAACAAAACAGCACCTATAGAAGCACCCAAAAAAGGATTTATTTTCGCCTCACTTTTTGAAAAATAGTATTTAGGTGCAAATGTAATTTGGGTAGATGAAATTTCGCTTTTATAAATCCCAAAATCGTATTTGGTTTTAAAATTATGTTGCAAAGTAAAGTCGTAAAACAGTCGTCCGGTCATACTTCCTAGATGTTTAGGTGATATATTTACACTAGCATAAACACTTAAACTGCCTTCTGTATTTTCGGATGGTGGATTACTATTCAGTGTAAACTCAAGTTCTTGAGAATAATAGCCTAATCCCATATCATAATTAATGATACTTTTTTGATTTGCGTAAGATTGATTTTTTTTCTGGCGTTCTGATAATTCAAAATTTTCAGAATAGTTTTCGCAGATATCATATTCGTCTATAAGTTGAATGATTGAATCCTCGGAAATATCACTTTTTGAAGCCTTTGTTCTCACCATAAGGCAATCATTAAATATAACTAAAAGGTTTCCACGATTTTTAGCATTAGTAGCTTGATATGATAAGTTTTCCAAATAAACTAAACCTGTAGAATTCTTTTTGTTTTCTATGTAATACCTGTTGGTAGCAATGGTTTTATAGAATCCTATTTGAGGTGTATCTTTTAAAATCTTAATTTCAGTATTTACACCACCAATATTAAGTTTACTTGATTGTGAAAATAATGGCTGGGAAAGGAGTAGTGCTAGTGCAACAAACGAAAATACATTCTTATAATTCATAACTTTTTTTAAGTAAAGTTACATATAAATGCCTAACCGGAATAATTGAAGAAATCAATCAATTAAGATTTCTAAAATCTGAATAGCAGCATTACTAATTTTTGTTCCTGGCCCAAATACTGCAACAGCACCAGCATCAAATAAGTATTGGTAATCTTGCTTTGGAATTACACCACCAACAATAACCATAATATCATCGCGACCATAAGCTTTTAACTCTTCAATGACCTGAGGTACTAATGTTTTATGACCTGCAGCTAGTGATGATACACCTAAAATATGTACATCATTTTCAACAGCTTGCTTAGCGGCTTCTTTAGGTGTTTGAAAAAGAGGGCCAATATCAACGTCAAAACCAACATCTGCATAGCCTGTTGCTACCACTTTTGCACCACGGTCGTGACCATCTTGCCCCATTTTTGCAATCATAATTCGTGGACGACGTCCATCTTGATTTGCAAATTGGTCTGCCAATTCTCGCGCTTTTTTAAAGCTGCTATCGTCTTTTATTTCTTTACTATACACACCTGAAAAAGATTTTATTTGTGCTTTGTAACGTCCAAATTCAGCTTCAAGGGCATCACTTATTTCGCCTAGAGTTGCACGTTTTCTTGCTGCATCTACTGCTAAAGCTAATAAATTTTCTTTTCCTGATTTAGCAGCTACTGTTAATTTAGTTAATGCATCAGTCACTTCAGTTGTATTTCTCTCAGCTTTAATTTGCTCTAAACGCTCTATTTGTTGCAGTCTTACAGTTTGGTTATCTACTTCAAGAATAAGTAATGGGTCTTCTTCGTCTAGTCTATATTTGTTAACACCAACGATGATGTCTTGACCAGAATCTATTCTAGCTTGTTTTCTAGCAGCAGCTTCTTCAATACGTAATTTTGGTATTCCGGCTTCTATGGCTTTTGTCATTCCGCCTAATTCTTCAATCTCTTCAATTAATTGCCACGCTTTATGAGAGATATCATGTGTCAATTTTTCAACATAATAACTACCAGCCCATGGATCAACTGTTTTTGTTATATGAGTTTCTTCTTGCAGGTAGATTTGTGTGTTTCGTGCAATACGAGCAGAAAAATCTGTTGGTAATGCAATGGCCTCGTCTAAAGCGTTGGTATGCAAACTTTGTGTGCCCCCAAAAGCAGCTGCAGAGGCTTCAATACATGTTCGAGCTATATTATTAAAAGGGTCTTGTTCTGTTAAACTCCACCCTGAAGTTTGGCAATGTGTTCTTAATGCTAATGATTTTGGATTTTTTGGATTGAATTGCTTTACCAATTTTGCCCAAAGCATTCTTGCAGCACGCATTTTGGCAATTTCCATAAAGTGATTCATCCCTATAGCCCAAAAGAAAGATAGTCTAGGAGCGAAAGTATCAATATCCATACCAGCTTCTAATCCTTTTCTAATGTATTCCAAGCCATCGGCTAGAGTGTATGCTAATTCTATATCGCAAGTCGCACCAGCTTCTTGCATATGGTATCCTGAAATACTAATACTATTGAATTTTGGCATATGATTGCTCGTGTATTCAAAAATATCAGAGATAATTTTCATAGATGGTGTTGGTGGATAGATGTAGGTGTTTCTAACCATAAACTCTTTTAGAATATCATTCTGAATCGTTCCTGCTAAAGCTTTAGGATTTACACCTTGTTCTTCTGCAGCAACAATATAAAAAGCCATAATAGGTAATACAGCTCCATTCATAGTCATGGAAACAGACATTTTGTCTAAAGGAATTTGGTCAAATAAGACTTTCATATCTTCAACCGAATCTATAGCAACACCAGCTTTGCCAACATCACCAACTACTCGTTCGTGGTCACTATCATAACCACGATGTGTTGCTAAATCAAAAGCCACAGAAAGGCCCTTTTGCCCAGCAGCAAGATTTCTTCTGTAAAACGCATTACTTTCTTCAGCTGTTGAAAAACCAGCATATTGACGAATTGTCCAAGGTCTACGCACATACATTGTGGAGTAAGGTCCACGAAGGTTAGGTGCAATACCAGCAACAAAGTCAAGATGCTCAATATTCTTGACATCTTCTCTTGAGTAGCTTTGTTTCACATCAATACCCTCAGCAGTTTTAAAAACAGCTTTTTTTGAACTAGGTGTTTTTTCTTCTCGAGATTTTATAGAAATGTGTTGGATGTCTTTTCGTTTCACTAGAATTTTATTTTTGCTAAATACTTGTCAAAATCAAACTCTAACGTTGTATTTATATCAATAATCAAGTTTTTGTCTTTTGGAAATGCTATATAATACTTATGCAGATATGTGGTAGGATTTTTCTTCCCCTTATCAAAAACTTTATGAATACTTTTGAATATTTGAGCTTTAGGTGTTTCACTATATTTTCCTGTGACTTTACTAAAATCTTGTTTTGAAATTTTACAAATCTCTATTAAATCTCTGGTGATGTCAGCTAAAATTGAAGTCGCATTTTTTCTCAGAATAGGTGCATAAGGAATTGTGTTAACTAGAATTGTTGACTTTGAAGCTTTATCAAAATATATATAGTGATTACCATCAATATTTCTCAAATGGCGAAGTCGTTTTTCTTCTAAGTCTAATATTTTTCCTTTCGTCAATGTTTTTAAAATTACCTCATATTCTGCTGATGAATAGCGCTTAAAATTCTCTGGTAACAAGAGTTTAATGCCATCATTTTCTAAAAATTGAGTATTGTTAGAGATGGATGATTCATATGAATTATTATCACTAATAACTTCATTTTTAGTTTTATCGTCACATGATAGAAATAATAAAAGTAAAGTCAATAAAAAAGTTACTATAGGTTTTTTCAATACCATGTTTTATTCTTCTTTTAATCTATTGATTTCCAATTTTTCAGATAATCTTTTTTGAACAATAGGTTCAATTAATGTTTTTCGTTTTATAACTTTCAAAAATGGCATTTTGTCAAGTGTATTTTTCATTTTATCTGCTAAATTCGGATACTTGTTTGTTCCTAAAAGTGTGATTTTACAATTGTCAAAATCTTCTTGTTCTTTAGCAGCACTTTCTTTAATTTTTCTTTGAATAGTACCTTCTTTTAATTGTTTTAAAAAACCTCCATTAGCTTCAATGTTTTTGAAAACTCCCAAGGCTTTTGTACTTAATTGTATAGTTAAGTTTTCGATATAATAAGAGCCATCAGAAGGATTATTTACAGCGTCAAAATAACTTTCCTTTTTTAGTATTAATAACTGATTTCTCGAAATACGTTCTCCAAATTCTGTAGATTCTTGAAACAACTCATTGTAAGGTTGATTACAGATTATATTTGCACCACCTAATACAGAACTCATACATTCGGTAGTTGTTCTTAACATGTTTACATTATAATCGTATATGGTTTTGTTACGTCGACTAGGTGTAGTTGTAATCGTACAATGTTTGTTCATATTGTAAGTCTCTGAAAGTGTAGTCCATAATAACCTTAATGCTCTTATCTTACCTATTTCAAAGAAGTAATTACTACCTACAGCGACATTAAAAATTACATCAACTTCATTTAGAGAAGTAGTTTTGTATTCAAAATAATTTAGATATTCATTACAATGAGCCATAGCATAAGCCAATTGTTGGATATTATTAGCACCAGCATTTTGATAATGACTAAGGTCTATATAAATCTGATTAGATTGTTTTACGCTTTTTTCAAAGATTTCATGATCTTTTGTTAGGTTATGATACCAATTCCCTGTTTTTCCTAAATTACCAATGATATCGTTATTTAAAGATATTTTGATATTTCTCTTTAAATTTGATACCTTATTTATCAATTGTAGGGAAAGGTTATCGGGATTTATGTGAATTGGGACGTTAATACCATAAACTAATTCCTCAAGATTGTTTTTTTGGTCACTTATATTGAAAATAACATGTTCAGCGCCTTTTTTTATGGCATCTTTTGCCAAAGTATTGGCTTTATAAGCTTCATTAACATCTATACTTTGGCTTATTTTCCATTTCGTTGCTTCAGATTTTGACGTATTTGGAAGTGTTTCAAATTCATCAGAATGGTAAAAAGGTTTCACATCAATGCCTTCATTGGTTTTCCAAATTAAAGCTTTGTTATAATCTGCACCTTTTAAGTCGACTTGGATTTTTTGTTTCCATTCTTTAGAAGAAACACCTTTAAATCTCTGAAATAATGGTTTACTCATCTTTTTTAGATTTAGGAAGGCTGTCTTCGTATTCTATGATATAAATCTCTTCGTCATGCTTTTTCATATAGTAGGTTTCTCTTGCTACTTTCTCTACACCTTCATCAGTACTTAACTCTCTTATAGCTTTTTCATCTTTTTTCATTTCATTTTTATAGTACTTTTTTTCATCTTCAAGGGCTTCTATATCTTTATTTAAGTCATTATGAAGTAACCATGAATGTGCATCAAAAAATAACATCCATATTACAAACGTAATTAATCCAATTACATAGAAATTTTTTAAAGGTTTAAGATATTTTTTATTCAATTTCACCATGATTACAAGCGTTCGCTGATTATTGTCTTTACAATATCAACCGCTACAGTATTGTATTTATTGTTTGGTATTATAATATCGGCATATTCTTTCATCGGTTCAATAAATTGTTGATGCATTGGTTTTAGTGTATTTTGATATCTATCCAGCACTTCATCAATATCCCTTCCGCGTTCACTAATATCTCTTTTAAGTCGTCTTATAAGTCGCTCGTCACTATCGGCATGAACAAATATTTTGATATCAAACAAATCTCTAATTTCTGGATTTGTGAGTATTAAAATACCTTCTACGATTATGACTTTTCTTGGTTTTGTTAATACACTATCTCCAGTTCTGTTATGCTGTACAAAAGAATATACAGGTTGTTGAATAGTATTACCCTTTCTTAGCTCGTTAAGATGATTTACTAATAGATCAAAATCTATTGATCGTGGATGGTCAAAGTTAATTTTCACTCGCTCTTCGTAACTTAAATGCGTAGTGTCTTTGTAGTATGAATCTTGTGAAATTACAACAACTTCGTCTTGTGGTAATTCTTTAAGAATTGTATTTACAACTGTTGTTTTTCCACAACCAGTTCCGCCAGCTATTCCGATTATAAGCATGTATCATTTTTTAACTTTACAAAGTTAACTAAATACAATCAGATTACTTTTCGATTTTAGCAACTTCTTCTTCTGTAATCAAATTACCATATTTATTGCCCCAACTATTATTAATGTAATTCATTACATCAGCAACTTCATCATCGTCCAAGCCAAGAGCAGCCATTGCGCCATTATAGGTTTTGCCATTAACGATAATTTCACCTTTCTGTCCAAATTTAATGCCTTTAAGACTCTGTAATTGATTATTTTTTAGATAATCTGAATTGGCTATAGGCGGAAATACATTAGCAACGCCTTCTCCTGATGCCATATGACAAGTGATGCAAAAATCGTTGTAAACTAATCGTCCACGAGCAACACTTTCTTTTAAGGGATTACTCTTAAATTCCGTTTCGGATTGAGTTCTCTTGATAGTTTTTTCTTTTTTTTGTTTTTCGTTACAGCTTACAAGAAATAGTATAGCTAGACTAAAAATTTGAATGTTGGAAAATTTCATAACAATTATTAAGAATTTGGAACAATTTTCACAATACCTTTATTTTCTACAGCAACATATATGTAGCCATCAGGACCTTGTTTTACATCTCTGACACGTCCTATACCCTCAAATAGCTTCTCTCGCTTTGTTACTTTATCATATTCTAAAACCAAGCGTTCCAAATATTCAAACTTTAATGAACCTACAAGAAGATTCCCCTTCCATTCAGGATATTTATCAGAGGTTATAAAATCTATTCCGCTCGGTGCTATTGATGGCACCCAGTAGAAAAGTGGTTGCTCCATACCTTTTTTTGCTGTAATATCAGTAAATTTTGTACCACTGTAATTAACGCCATAACTAATAACAGGCCAACCAAAATTTTTACCTTTTTGGATGACATTAATTTCGTCACCACCTTTTGGACCATGCTCATGAACCCATATTTTACCTGTATATGGGTTTTTAACCATACCTTGTGGGTTTCTATGCCCATAGCTGTATATAGCTGTTTTAGCATTTTCTGTACCGACAAAAGGATTATCTTCTGGTATAGAGCCATCCGCATTGAGTCTATATATTTTTCCGCAATCTCGAGTAATATCTTGTGGATTTTCGTCTCTATTACCTCGGTCACCAACTGAAAAATAGAGATAACCATCATTATCAAATTCGATACGAGAACCAAAATGCTGACCACGACGCGAATTTGGACCAGCTTTGTATAATCTCGTGACATCGATTAATTTATTACCTTCTAATTTTGCTCTTAATAAAGCTGTATTTCCGCCATTACCTTCTCCGTCTTGAGATGCATGTGTGATGTATAGCCAACCATTATTTACATAATCAGGGTGTAATTCTATATCTAATAAACCGCCTTGTCCACGTACATAGATATCTGGTAAACCAGAAATCTCAGTTTTCTTACCGTCTTTAAAATAAATTAATTCACCAGCTTTTTCAGTAATTAGCATGGCGCCGTCAGGTAAAAAAACCATACCCCAAGGAATATTCAAATCAGGAATCACAGTTTCCATACTGTAATTGACTTTTGTTGCTGCTTCAGCTTTTACTAAAGAAATAGTACCAACTTCGACCTGCGTTTTTGCTTCTGCAATTTCAGAAGTTTCAGTTTTCTTGTTTTGTTTTTCGCCACAAGAAGCACATATGATACTTAATACGATAATGATTAGTTTAAAATGTTTCATAGTGATTTATTTACTTTATAAAGTTAGTCATATTTTTGTTTAAAACTGATAATTAATATTTAGGCTAGTATAATAATTAACAGGATTTCCAGGATAAAAATAGCGTGGTTGGTTTCCTCCGAAACCAGTTGCGTTTATAAGAATTTGTGAGGCATATTTTTCGTCAAAAATATTATCCAACCCATAGAATAGATTAAATGTTAGTTTTTCCGAAATACTTTTTTTGAAGCCAATTTTCATATTAATTAAATTATAACTGTTGCTATATAAACTATTATTATCAGTTACAGGTTGACTTCCAACATATTGAAAATTTATATTACCATAAAAACCAATTTTTGTCGTAAAATCTACTCCTATATTTATAATTTCAGAGGGGACACCTGTCAAATCATTTCCAGAAAAATCATTATCACCATCAATAAAATCTTCAAATTTATAGTTGTTAATACTATAGTTAAAAAATCCATTTACACTTAAAATTTCATTATTTATTAGTGTTGAATTCAAAGACAGTTCCAATCCATCATGAAGTGTTTGACCTGCGTTAACACCAATAAACTCCTCCTGTGAGGTCCTTCTTGCTACTAAAAGATTTCTAACATCCAATCTGTAAGCGGCTATATTAAATTGTAATTTATTATCAAAAATCCCACCACGAGTTCCAACTTCATAGTTCCAACCTGTTTCGGGTTCTAAATCAGTATTTATCTGTCCGTCTGGTAATAACGTTTCTTCCAATGAAACAGGAGAGAAGCCTTGGCTAATACTAGAATATAAACTGATATCATTAGATATTAAAAATGATAATCCAATTTTTGGAGATAAAATCCCATTAAAGTCAAATTGTCCTGATTGGTCTGGATTATTTATGGATACGGGAAAATTATCTTCCAAATTGTAAGCCGTTTGATTATAGTTAAGACCAGCAACTAAAGTTGTTTTTTCTGATAATTCATAATTAATTTCAAAAAATAAATTGAAATAATTTCTGTCTTGTTTAAAATTAGAAAGCTCTATACCTTGAACACTACCTGTGCCAACAGGAAAATCTTGATACAAATTTTGGAAAGTTTGGGATTGGTAGTTATCCTTAAAATACTCACCGCCAATAGTATATTTTAGAGGTTTTTCAAAAATCTGAAAATCTCCTAAAAGTCGACTTCTGATACCGAAAGCAAATGTGTTTTCGTCTAAGATATTGAATGGTCTAGGTTCATAACCATTTCTAAAGGAATTAAAAACACTGGTAATTTGATTAAGTCTAGAATTATAAGTGTGGTTCCAACTTAATCCAAAAATCCCGCGTTGAGAATCTTCAAAGCCTTGAGATTGAGACCAAGTAAAAGCTGCGCTCTGTGGATTGTTATCAAAAGTGTCCTGATTTACAGAACTTGGTATAAATGCTTTTAAATCTATATAGCTTCCTAAAAATGTCAATTCATTTTTATCATTAATAAAGTGATCAGAGGTTAAAGTGAACGTTTTTCTGTTATAATCATTATTATCTCTAAATCCATCTGAATTTGTATTACTATAGATACCTCGAAAACTATTTTTTGATGTACCGTGATTAAAATTTAAAGTTGATTTGAATAATCCAAAAGAACCGAAAGTTATTTCTGAATTAATATTAGTTTGATTCAAATACCCATTTATTGGAGTGAGTTGAATCGTACCGCCTAAACCAGCACCAAAAGCACTGGAAGTTGCACCTTTAGTAATGTTAATTTGTGAAATAGTGTTTAGCTCAAAATCTTCTATATTGGTTTCACCACTTCCATTAGTTAAAGGAATATCTTTGAAATAAGCTCTGATTTTGGAAGTGCCAAATAAATTACGTGAGCCTATACCTCTTATAGTTAATCGATTTGTGTTTAATACACCACTTTGCATAAAAACACCAGGGATTCTGTTTAAAACTTGAGAAATATTGATGTCATTTCCTAACTCAATATTTTTTTTTGTAATGATATTTGTTGTACTAACTGATTTCTTTAGCGTTGTAGGGATATGATTTGCATTGATAATAATTTCATTTAATTCAGAAGGCTTAGATGTTAATTGAACTATAAAAAAATCATCAAAGTTTATATCAAAAATAATTGTTTTGTAACCTAATATTTTAAAAGTATAAACACCTTTTGTTTTAACTTCAAACCCTCCTAATTCATCAGAAAAAATTTGAATTTTATTATCGTCTGATCTTATTGATACATTTGTAATTGCAACGCCAGTTTGACTATCTACAATCTTTCCTTTGATTTGAGAAAAGCTCAAGAACCCAAAACAAAATAGCGTTAGTATATTAAGAACTTTTGACAAAATAGTTAGTTGGTTTTTGATGTTAATTTGTTCTTTACACAAATTAACAGATATAATTTGCTATGTATTCTAAATTATTTGTTAAGGTTAAAAAGTTTTGAAATCTTAGTTGGTAAACTTTGTATTTTATCTATATTTGCAGTCCTAAATTGATAACTATTCGGGGTGTAGCGTAGCCCGGTTATCGCGCCACGTTTGGGACGTGGAGGCCGCAGGTTCGAATCCTGCCACCCCGACAAAAAAAGCTCAGTATCAACTGAGCTTTTTTTATTTTCATGTTTTAAAAAAGTGCATTTCAAAATAAATTCATAAGAGGTCTACTGCATTAATCAAAATTAAAAGTGCAAAAATGTTAAGAAGGCGGCATTAGTTTTTTGATTTTTTTAAAAATATTCAAAAACTCAAATTTATTGGATGTTTATGATTGTTATTCAATTCTGATGTAGTTTTCTGAATATACTTTATTTCCATCTTCATCAAATTCAATTTGTTCAAAGCTATCTTCACGTAATTGAAGATGAAATTTAAATTCTTTGCGCTCTGAAATAACTTGATTCATAAAATTAGAACCAAAATCTAATACCTCTACGAGTTGGCCGTCTTCTATTTTGTATTTACCGTATCCAAAAAATTCAGTTGAGTCTTGTTTGATTAATTTGCACCACATTACTTTACTATCTGTAAACATTTTAATTTGTCTCGATATAGTATTGTTTGAAAACGAATCTACAATCTTATTGTCTCTATAGTTGTAAAACCCTCTCAATTCCCATGTGCCTTTTAGGGTAGGTACTTTATTAACTAATACATTTTCAGTCAAGGAATTATCTGCATTACTGCCTTGTTTGTTACCTGTACAAGAGACTACCAAAAATACTAGTAATAATGAATGGATTAAAAATTTCATGTTGATTTATTTTTGATAAGTTAGATGACATTAAGATACGAAAAATATTAAACTGTTTAAAGCTTGTGATATTTAATAATAAATTCATAGTGTATGTTGATAACTTCTGTGTAAGGTATTAGGTAAAAAAACTACTTTTGTTTCTGATTTAACGAATAAACTATGTCAGATACAATTGAGAGAATAAAATGTTTAATAATAGGTTCTGGCCCAGCTGGTTACACTGCAGCGATTTATGCAGCAAGAGCTAATATGGCTCCAGTTCTTTATCAAGGAGAACAGCCTGGTGGTCAATTAACTACAACGAATGATGTTGAAAATTTCCCAGGGTATCCAGACGGAATTACTGGTCCAGAAATGATGATACAGTTACAAAAACAGGCAGAGCGTTTTGGAACAGATATTCGTCATGGTTGGGTTACTAAAGTAGATTTTTCTAGTGATTTACATAAAATCTGGATTAATGAAGAGAAAGAGATTCATGCAGATACAATTATTATATCTACAGGCGCTTCTGCAAAATATTTAGGATTGCCATCTGAGCAAAAATATTTAAAACTTGGTGGAGGTGTTTCTGCTTGTGCTGTTTGTGATGGGTTCTTTTACAGAAATCAAGAAACTGTAATTGTAGGTGCAGGAGATTCAGCATGTGAAGAAGCACATTATCTTTCTAAGCTATGTAAAAAAGTGACTATGCTTGTGCGTCGTGATGAGTTTAGAGCTTCAAAAATTATGGCACAGCGAGTCAAGAATACAGAAAATATAGAAATACTTTACAACACAGAAACCGACGAGGTTTTAGGTGATGGACAAGTTGTTACCGGAGTAAGAGTAAAGAATAATATTTCTGGTGATGTGCACGAAATCCCAGCAACAGGATTTTTTGTAGCTATTGGCCATAAACCAAATACAGATATTTTTAAGGATTATTTAAACCTTGATGAAACAGGTTATATTATTAACGAAGTACCTGGTACGAGTAAGACTAATGTTGAAGGCGTTTTTGTAAGTGGAGATGCAGCAGATCATGTATACAGACAAGCTATTACTGCAGCTGGAACTGGCTGTATGGCAGCCTTAGACGCGGAACGTTATTTAGCCGCTAAAGATGCTTCTTTTGAAGTATCTACGTCTACTTATAACTAAATTTCATTTATGGATGCCATTGCATATGGTTTATTTAAGTTTATTATATAATTAATTTTATGAAACGTTTTAAACTTATATTATTTTTCATTTCAACAGCTTTATTTTTGTTTTCCTGTGGCGGAAAAGAAATAGATGAACAAACCCCTTATGCGCTTCAAATTAAAGAAGTTAGAAGTTATTTTAAAGCTCTAGACATTCAGAAGCGTTTGGGACAAAAAGATATCGATTCTTATATTTTCTATGAGGAAACCAATGATGGTAATTGGTACAGGGTATTGTCCGGTGCTGAGCTATCAATATCTGATATTAATCAATACAAAAATGAGCTTAAAGATATTATTTCTATTGATAAAATCCGAATTATAAATTTTCAAAAAATAAAAGATAATTTAGTTTTTGACTTTGAGAATACTTTAACTGAGGGGAAGCGACTTAAATCAACTAAACCAAACCTACCATCAAAGATTTTTGATTTGATTGATAAATTTCCTGAAGATGATAATTTTATTGTTAAGCGTTTTTTTGTTTTAAACACACCCGACTCCTTGGAGAATATAAGTAAATATAGAGCAGCATATGATAATATTAAGCATGATTTACCGAGAGGAGTTTATTTGAATAGTTTAATCAGAAACTCAGAGTGCTTAGCAGAGGTAATTTACGAAGACAATCTTTATGGAGACAGAGTTACAGTAGATATTATTAAACTTAAAGATAGCCTAGCTGTAAAAGCACTTCAAAAAGATAATCTTAAAAATATCGAAATTGCAGATTACTTTGCAGAACTTATTTTGAATACAGGCGAGTATAAATTCGAAGATAAATTGAAAATTAATATCTCATCATTTCAAAAGTTTTCTGGATTTAAAGTAACGATACAACCCAAAAGGAACAGTACTATCTTAAGAACGTATTATTGTTTAGTTTCTAAAGACTCAAAATTTCTAGTTTTTTCTCAGTCAACTGACAAAACAGATGATGAAATCAAAGATATTATTAAAGAACTAGGTGGTAGCGAAGGACTAGTTTCCTATGATGAGTTTTACAATGCCTTGTATACACTGCCCGATGCTTGTACGATTAATGATAATTTTTTATCAATTTATTCAGAAAAATTAACCAAAAATTATGCACGTCAAAGAGGATATGCAAAATGGTCAAAAAAAATGGTTGGACATTGGCAAACTACAGCAAGTTATTACGGAGCAGAACATAAAAATTGGTCGTTATCGTTCTTTGATTTACTATCCTATGATAAAGTAAATCTCATTTATAATAATCTCTATATTGACACAAAAAAATCTAAAAGGTATTCAGAAATTATTGATGTTCTTGACAGTCAAGGAGTTGTTGATACTGGTAAATACCCAGATGAATTATCTTTTCCAGGAAATCGATTTGTTGTATCAATTAACAATTGGAATCGAGGACGATTAACTAGAGATATTATGTTGCAATTTGCAGAATGCCTACAGATTCAGTAACCAACAAAATCAAACGATTTTCTTGTTTCTGTAACTACATTTCCGTCTCCAGACACTCCTGACCCAAGGTTAATATCAAAGTTACAAGAGGTCATTAAAATACCTACAATAGTTGCTGTGATAATCTTTGCTAGTGTACTCATGATTGTTCGTTTTTTGATTGAATATTTATTTTTTAATTACAGTTCAAATATTTAAAAAATCATTGAGTGTTAAAATTTTAAATATCTGAACTGTTGATTGATTGGTATGAATTGTTAATTATCGTTTTTTGATTTTATTTCTACGCCATTTTCATCATCAATTCTTACTTGTACTTCGGAACCATTGGCTTTAATACCATCAGAGTTTATTTTTAGTTTTACACTATCTCCTGATTTAAGAACAAGGCCTTCGTCTACATTAATTTTTAATGAAGTTTTCCCGCTATTATTTATGTTTCTTGTTTCTTTTTCGTCTACATCATCACAGTCCAAACATTCAACTTCATTTTGTTTTACTTTTAGATACTTACCGTTGTTAGTGTTATATATAATACTATTATAACTTCTATATGTTCTTCTGATGTATCTACTTAAATCTTTGTCGACCATAAGTATACTGCCTTCAGGCATATAAATAATAATACGGACTTGTTGTTCACTGTATTTATTATCTACATCTGTGGTATGGTAGACCTCAAGTTTTAATTCTTTATTATCAAATCCATAGCTGTAATTAATGTTCTCAGCACGTTCTTTAGCTACTCTGTAACTGCTTCCGCTTGCTTCTTTGACTATAGATATTTTTGCAACAGAATCTGTTGTTGAATATACAATGAGTTTTATGTCATTTGATACAATTTTCCGACCTTCATCGTCTTCAATTAGTTTAAAATTATTATGGTTTCTATAATAGTAATTATCATAACGGTCGTATCCAGCAACGCTAATTTTTAAAGTATCACTAGCTGTAATATTCAACTCTTTTTTTGAAACAGTTTCTGCATCAAAAGCATGCTCCGAAGCTTGCTTAATTCCCGTAACTATTAACCCTAAAATTGAAATAATCCATAATCCTAATAATGTGAATTTTGCAGGATTTCCAATAGATTTTAAATTGTTAACTAAGATTTTTAAGCCTAAATAGAATAAAAAGAAAAAAGGAATTCCTATAGCAAAGAATAACAATAGTGACATTAACCAAATAGGAATATTAGCAGCGTTACCTATTTCTAAAAAGTCCATGCCCGGAAAATGAATAATATCTGTAACACCTACTGTAAATAAACCTACGAGTAGTCCTATTAATGTACTCACGCCAACAATAATCATTATAATCCCAAAGAATTTCGCAAAAATCTTAAGAAAGAACATAACGATGTCGCCAATAGTTTCAAAAAAGTTTCGTGACTTGTTTTTAAGGTTATGACTTTGCTTATCAAAATCAACACTTTTTACAGTTTCTGAGATATTATCGGCAACATTCTCAAAACCTTCTTTAAGGTTATCACCATGTTTTTTGAAATCTACATTTTTAATTTTGTCAGATACCGTATCAAAACCGTCTTTAATTTTTTTTTCGATATTACTGATATTTACAGCTTCTCCCGTCATGGTTAGCTTTTCTGCAGTTGTTGTAGCTTCAGGTATTAAAGCCCAGCAAATCAGATATATGATTATAAATGTTCCTCCAGATAGGAATGTAAATAACACCCATAACAAACGCACCCAAACCATATCTATACCTAAATAATGACTAAATCCTGAAGCAACACCACCAACATAAGAGTTATCAGTATCTCTAAACAAAGTTTTGCTAGGGCCAGTTTTAGTTTGCTTTTTATATTGTGGTTCGTCTTCAAAAATCTCATCATCAACCAAATAATCTTCAGGCTGTCCCATGATAGTTATTACTTCGTCAACAAGTTTAGTACCCACAACTTGTTTTTCGTTTTGTATGCGCTCACTAAAAAGTTCTGCGATTCGAGCTTCTATATCTGCTATAATTTCTGAACGACCTTGAGAGTCTGTAAATGAACGTTTTATAGCCTCAAGATAGCGCGATAACTTAAGATATGCGTCTTCGTCTATATGGAAGAATACCCCTGCTAAATTTATATTGACTGTTTTATTCATTTTTTTGTTGTTTTTGTACTTGTGACTAGGTTAACTGCATTTTGTAATTCACTCCAAGTAGTGTTTAACTCTTTGAGGAATAATTTTCCTGTTTCTGTAAGACCATAATATTTTCTTGGTGGTCCAGAGGTAGACTCTTCCCAACGATAATTAAGAAGTCCTGCATTTTTTAATCTTGTTAATAGTGGATATATAGTTCCTTCTACAACAAGCATTTTTGCGTCTTTAAGTGTTCTCAGAATTTCTGCAACATAGGCGTATTCATCCTTAAGAATAGACAAAATACAGTATTCTAAAACACCTTTACGCATTTGTGCTTTTGTGTTTTCTATCTTCATATTTTTATGAGATTAAGATTTAATAAACTGTTCATTTTTTGATTGATTTATTGATGAAATACTGAAATGAATTCAGCATAAATTATTTTAAAAATTTCATTGTAAATGGATATTGATATTCTTTACCATCTCTTGCCGATAGACTTGCCTTTACAATTAATGCCAATTCAATGAGGAAGCCTAGAAAAGCTAAAATGCCTAAACCGCCTGTAATATAAAGTAAAGGTGAAGGTCTGCCAATATTGATATGAAAGTCATAAAAACCGTTGAAATCAATGAAGTCAATACCATTAAAAACTTTAAATATGAAAAAAGGAATACTAATTGTACCAATAATAAGTGCATATAGTAAGATACTTATTTGAAAATTTATAGCCTGCTTTCCATGCTTATCGACAAATTCCGATTTTTCTTTGTTTGCTACCCATAATACTATAGGTCCAATAAAATTTCCGAACGGAATTAAAAACCTTGAAAAGGTCGACAAATGTATAAAAGTGGCAATATTTTTATGGTGATTTGAAGTCATAATTTAAAAGTATATAATAGTTGCTTATACAAATATATATCTTTTAAAAGGTATTATGTTACGCATAGTACTAAAAATTAACATTTTATTAACATTAGCTGGAATTGAATTTTTGACTTATTTTTATTCAAAATTTGACATAAACCCTATGAATATATCACCAAACAAACTCAATAGTTTTTTAATGTTTAAGCTACCTGCAGCGTATTTTACAGGAGTAAGAACAACATATTTAGATGATAATAAATGTACCGTAAAGGTTAAGCATCGTTGGATAAATCAAAACCCATTTAAATCTATGTTTTGGGCAGTGCAAGGAATGGCAGCTGAGTTAACTACTGGTGCTTTGGTAATGAAAAAAATCAAAGAAAGTGGTCAAAAAATATCTATGTTGGTAGCTAATAACAATGCCTCCTTTTCAAAAAAAGCAACTGGCAGAATTACTTTTGAATGTTCTGAAGGGTCTAAAATTGATGAGGCGATTACGAAAGCCATTGAAAGTAAAGAAGGACAAACCGTTTGGCTCAATGCAAAAGGCGTTAATGCATATGGTATTGAAGTATCTAATTTTAATTTTGAGTGGACCCTGAAAGTAAAGAGTAAATAATTTGTGTAACAAAATCTTTATTAATTCAACATATAGATAACTCAACAAAAAACAATCAAAAAAATGACAGCACACGAAATAGATTACCGCATTTACGGAGAAGAAATGCAATATGTAGAAATAGAGCTTGATCCACAAGAAGTTATCATTGCCGAGTCAGGAAGCTTTATGATGATGGACGATGGTATTAAAATGGATACTATATTCGGAGATGGTTCACAGAAAGATAAAGGCTTTTTAGGAAAGATATTGGGTGCAGGAAAACGAATCCTTACAGGTGAGAGTCTCTTTATGACTGCATTTTATAACGACTTAGTAGGTAAGCGTAATGTATCATTTGCCTCACCTTATCCTGGAAAAATAATACCAATAGATTTAACTGAGTTTGGGGGTAAATTTATCTGTCAAAAAGATGCATTTTTATGTGCTGCAAAAGGTGTGAGTGTAGGTATTGAATTTTCAAAAAAATTAGGAAGAGGCTTGTTTGGAGGCGAAGGCTTTATCATGCAAAAACTTGAAGGCGATGGTATGGCATTTGTTCACGCTGGCGGAACAATGGCAGAACGAACATTAGAAGCTGGAGAAACTATGCGAGTAGATACTGGTTGTATAGTTGGTTTTACCCAAGATGTCAATTATGATATAGAATTTGTTGGTGGGATTAAAAATTCTATTTTTGGAGGCGAAGGTTTGTTTTTTGCAAAGCTAGAAGGTCCAGGAAAAGTATATATACAATCATTGCCATTTAGTCGACTAGCCGATCGAGTTATAGCATCTGCTCCGAAAGCTGGAGGAAAAGGTAGAGGAGAAGGCAGTATTCTTGGAGGTCTTGGCGATTTATTGGATGGCGATAATCGTTTATAATTAACATTCATCTGTATTTTTAACATAAGAAGCTATTAAATTTTTAGTTTAAAAAAAATGAACTCTGGGATTTTTTTTTTATTTTTAATTATATTTAAATTAAGCCTATTGAGTTAAAACTACCTTTCGTTAACCTTAAACCCCTATAATAATTATGGCGAGAGCAATGTTCGAGTACACTAAGACCGTACTCAATAAGGTGAGTTTTGATACAACACTTTTCTGTAAAGAAGTAGAAAAAGCAGTAAAGCGCTTATTACCATATGAATTAGAAGAACTAAGGATATTTATTCAGAACTTAATACATCAAAATCCAGAGTTAAATCAAAGTTTGATTTACCTTGAAGCATAAAAAAAGCGATTTTCGAGTCGCTTTTTTATTCTACTGCTTTGGAAGTGGACTAATTATTTCTACATTCTGAAAGGCGATTGCTCCTCTAATAATTCCAGAAATTACATTATGCATGGCATCTATTATTTGCATCTTTAGTTCACTTTTGTGATAAATTATGCTGACTTCTCTCGCAGGTGAAGGTTCTGTAAAATGTCTCAGATTATGGTTCAGTTTCTCTCTAAAATCTACTGTATGTAAATATGGTAAAAGGGTCATACCTAGACCTTCGTTTGATAGTTTAATTAAGGTTTCGATACTTCCGCTTTCTAACTGAAAACCTTCCTCGGCTTGGTCTTTAAATGTCTTGCAGAGATTAAGAACGCCATCTCTAAAACAATGGCCATCCTCTAGAAGAAGCATATCTTCAATATCTAAGTCAGAAATTTCAATTGTTTTTTTATTTTTAAGTCTATGATTTTCAGGTATGTAAGCAACAAAAGGTTCGTAGTAGAGCACACGCTCTTTTATAGTTTCGTTCTCTAGTGGTGTTGCCGCAATGGCAGCATCTAAATGTCCATCGTTTATTCGAGCTAATACTTCTTCAGTAGTTAACTCTTCTATTTTTAGTTTTACTTTTGGGTATTTTTTGATAAAGTTTTTCAAAAACATTGGTAGCAATGTAGGCATAATTGTTGGGATAATTCCTAGTCTAAATTCGCCTCCAATAAAGCCTTTTTGTTGATCTACAATATCTTGAATACGCTCAGCTTCGTTAACTATGTTTCTGGCTTGAAATACAATTTTACGACCGACATCCGTCAGTTCGATAGGTTTTTTTCCTCGATCGAATATGATAACATGAAGCTCATCTTCTAGCTTTTGTATTTGTGTACTCAAAGTTGGTTGGGTTACAAAACAACTCTCTGCAGCTTTTGTAAAGTTTTTATGCTCGGCAATTGCAAGCGTATATTTGAGTTGAGTGATTGTCATATGTATTAATTTAGACTATAAAATTAATAAAAAGCATAAGCAACGACTATGATATTATAATTAATTTTAAAAAAAAGACCGCAAAATGTACAGTCGTTTTTTTGATTGATTGATGAGTTGATTGCTATTAAAACCTAATATTTAATTCTAAGTCTTTATCTGTAACTGTAAATTTAGCATCACTAAAATTTGGTGGGCCAAAGTTCATAACATTGTTTGATGCACCATAATCTTCTATAGGCATTCCGTTTTCTCTAAAATCCATTTTACCATTGTTGTTAGCATCGTGGCTTCCAAGTACAGCATAGTCACCTGGTTTTACGTTTTCGAAAGTGATAACTATTTTATTACCCTCAATTTTTGATGATTTTGCTTTAATAGGAGCCGCTTTCATAAAAGTGTTCTCAGAGTGTAAAGCCATCGCCACAACGCCTTCATTATTTGCTACATTATTGACAGTTACAGTTATTGTAATGCCGTTTTGTCCAAAGGTTAATATTGATGAAAATATTAAGGTGATTGTTAAGATTAAATTTTTCATGATTGAATGATTTGTTTGTTATTTATGATTCAAATATCTAACAAGATTCTGATTAATAATAATTGTTCTTACCCAACTGTAATTATTATCAGATGAAATGTAATTTATAAAAGCTAAGCTATATTAAGCCTCTTGCTTTTATTTCAAGGTACTTGTTTATAGTATTGACAGTAAGGTTCTCCGGAGTAGTCAAAATTGTTTGTATGCCGTATTTATGAAGCTCATTAACTATGAGTTTCTTTTCGTATATAAATTTTTCAGCAATTGTTTTCTGAAATATCTCGTAAGTACTCTCTGCTTTGTCTTTAGTCAGTTGGTGCAATTCGGTGTTTTTGAAAAAGATAACAACAAGTAAGTGGTTTTTTGCAATTGCTTGTAAATAGGGTAGTTGACGATGTAGTGCATCTAAGGTTTCAAAATTAGTATATAACAGTAAAAGACTTCTTTGCGTGATATTTCTCTTGATATCGACATACAGTCTAACGAAATTAGTTTCTGAGTAATCTGTATTAACATTGTATAATGTTTCTAGAATACTATTCATTTGTGAAGGACGTCGCTCGGCAATAACTCTATTGTCTACCTTACGCGAAAAGGTAAACATTCCTGCCTTATCTTGTTTTTTTAGGGCAATATTACTAATCACTAGCGTCGCATTAATTGCATAATCCAAAAGACTTAATCCGTTAAATGGCATTTTCATAGAACGACCTTTATCAATAACACTATAAATAGGTTGTGAACGCTCGTCCTGAAATTGATTTACCATCAAGTGGTTTCGCTTTGCAGTTGCTTTCCAATTTATATTTCTGATGTCATCTCCCATCACATAGTCTTTGATTTGCTCAAATTCCATAGTGTGACCGATACGTCTAATCTTTTTTAAACCATATTCAAATAGCTTATTAGAAAAAGCCAAAAGCATAAACTTACGCAGTTGTAAAAATGAAGGGTAATTGGGTACCACGGCATCTTTACCATACTGGAACCTTCGTGTAACTAGGTTAATTGGTGAGTTTACATAAATATTTAAATTCCCAAAATAATACTCGCCACGTTCTAAAGGTCTTAACGAGTAGGTTACCTTCTTTTTTTCTTGGGACTTCAGTTTAGTTTTAATTTCAAAATCTCGCTTTTGATACTGAAACGGTAATTCGTCAATCAGTAGCAGTTCAGTATTATAATTGTAATTATTATTTAAAGTTATCTCTATTGGGTTATCATCGCCATTGCTTAGTTTTTTGGGTAGAATTCTTGAAGCATGGATGCCTTTTTGTTTATATAATAAAATAAGGTCTACCAACACTAATCCTAGCGAAATAAAGAAGAACATTTTTACAATAGGAAACCATCCAGGAAAGATATAGGCCAAAATATAAAGACCAACCAATGCTCCAACTATCTTAAAAAATCGGGATGTTAAATAGGTATGTTTAAATAAACGTTTCACTATCTAGGAATCTCTATAGTTTCAAGTATTTGCTCGATAACTTTGTCTACAGTATATGCCTCCATTTCACGTTCAGGAGTTAATACAAGTCTGTGTTGTAAAACAGATTTTGTACAACGCTTAATATCATCTGGGGTGACAAAGTCTCTGCCATTAATCGCAGCATTTGCTTTTGATGCATTTAATATAGCTAAAGATGCTCTTGGAGAAGCACCCAAATATAAGTTGGCATTAGTTCTAGTGTTATGAACAATAGAAGCAATGTAATTCAGTAAATTATCTTCTACAACAACCTTCTTAATAAGTTTTTGATACTTAGTAATGTTATCTGCAGAGAGTACATTTGTTATAGTATCAAAGTCCATATGATCTTGACGATTGTGGTTGTCTGTAAGAATCTGAACTTCGTTTTCTAAAGATGGGTAATCGACATTTATCTTAAATAAAAATCGATCTAATTGTGCTTCCGGTAGACGGTATGTCCCTTCTTGCTCAATTGGGTTTTGAGTGGCAAACACCAAAAATGGCGCCGTCATTTTGTATTCTGTACCATCCATTGTTATTTGTCGTTCTGCCATTACCTCAAATAAAGCAGCTTGAGTTTTTGCAGGGGCTCTGTTAATCTCATCAATCAAAACTATATTCGAAAAAATAGGGCCCTTCTTATACTCAAAATCATTGGTTTTAACATTAAATATTGAAGTTCCTAAAATATCACTTGGCATTAAATCTGGTGTAAACTGAATACGATTAAAATCAACAGCCATAGTTTTAGCCAAAAGTTTTGCTGTTACTGTTTTGGCAACACCAGGAACACCTTCAATAAGAGCATGACCGTTAGTCAGAATAGATATGATAAGTAGCTCAATCATATCGTTTTGACCGACAATGATTTTTGCTATTTCCTTTTTAATTTGTTCCACACTATCCTGAAGTGGTTTTAAATCTATACGATTTTCAAAAGCTTCTGTGGCTTCATGAGGTACTGTATTTTCTTGCTCTGGTGATGTATTTTGTTCTTCCATTAGAAATTGTTTTTCGTAAATGTTTCAATTTTTTTATTCAGTTCTATAAGTTCATCTTCAGTGTGATATGTCTTTGATTTTAGATATATTAAATAATCGACCATCGCTTTAGATTCTTCTTTTGTATTTGTTGATTTCAGGGCTAATTTCTCAATAAATGTATTATTCAAATTATTTGTGTCTAGGAAATATTTTGTTCTTATAAACTCTAAGAAATATTGAATTTTTTTTGAAATAATATTTGAATAATCGCCATATTGATAATAAAGTTCGCCTATAGTTTGGGTAAATTCTACTGTGGAATTTTCGAGTTTATCAATGACAGGAATAATACGTTGGGTCCGTTTTCCTTTAAAAATTACAAACAGTATAAGTCCAAACAAGCTCACGTACAATGCCCATTTTAAAGGTGGATTCGTCAAGATATAACGCAGTGGGCTTCTGATGACTTTGCGACCACTTTTGTTATAGTTATCCCATATAATCTGTTGTTTTGGTAAGTATGATAATACAGTGGCTGTATAATCTTCGTTACCATTAAGCAAATGGTAATTAGTAAATGCATAAGGATTAGAGTGCAAGTAGAAAGCACCATTGTTTTCTCCAAATGTAGTTTTGATATAATTTGGATGTGTATTGGTGTTTCGATCTTTTTCGATGGAGACCTGTCCTAGAATGGTTGAATTCAATGTATCTAATGAAGTAATATAAGCATTCTCTATTACGTCTTTAAATAGTCGTTTGTTCTTGTCTAAACTTTGGCTAGAAAAAGTATTTAACGCTGGTTCTTTATATAAACCTGTATAATCTATTTGCAGGCTTAAATTCAAGGTATCCGCTAGTTTGCCATAAAGCCCTTTACTACTTAAAAAAACGGTGTTGCCTTCATCAACAAAGTTTAGCAAAGCATCGGTATCTTGTTCTGTAAGTCTTACATAACCATTAATTAAAAATAAAGATTGTCTTTTTTCTGAAACATTCTTATCGTTTAAGTATAAGAAGATAGATTCTGTATTTTCTAGAACTTCGTCATCACTATAATTTTCTAATTCATTAAAAAGCACATAGCATCCTAAAGGAATTTTATCGGCAGCAGAGTAGGAGTCACTCCAATTTAGTGGTTTCGGTTTTGTAACCTCAGTTATCATCATAATTAGAATAACCGCTGCAATGATGTACAAAGCAATTTTTGAACGTTTATCCATTTGACTTGATTTTTATAAGTTGATTAAAATCATTCTTATTTTTATTAAATCCAGTTTCGTCAATAGGAAATTCACCATACCAAACATAATCATAAATATAGGACACACGTTTGAATAAAGATTTGGTCTGACTGTCTTTTATTTCATTAAGGTAGTCGTTGTTTGTTTTATCAAAATGCCACTCTATAATACTATTTGTACTTAAATTTTTTAATGCTTTTAGGTACATGTATCTCGTCGCTAGGCGAAAGTTATTTTCTTTTAAAGCTACACTGATAAACTTATCAAAATCAACGATCTCGATATCTTCTTCGATATAATTAAAACCTTCAATAGTTTTGTTTTCGGTTTTAAAAACAGAGCTTATTGGTCTTTCGAGTAAAAATTTGATTAATAAATAAAGTGCGCCACAGCCCAACAATCCATAAATAATATACTCTAGTGTTTTGTAGTTGATAAAGCTTATATCAAAGCCAAATAAGTCACTGAGCCAACCAAAAAACTTCTGAAGGACACGTTGTGCCATATTAACACCACCAGTATCATTAATGGAATAATCAAACTCATTCCCAGAATAACGTTTTGTTAATCCTTCTTCAAAGTAATTGACATCAATATCTGAAGAATCTCTGGCGACTTTTCTAACAGTGTCTTGAGCACTAATCACTAGAGTAGACATAAAACCTAATACTGTTATATATTTGGTTTTACGATTACTCATTTACTCCAATTTGATTAATTTTCCCTTGAAGAAAAGTATTATGCTTTAGTTCATATAAATTATAATACAATACGCCAAACGCAACTTGTGATAAGGCTTGCGTGAAAATGAAAGACAAAATAAACATCGCAAAGCCAAGTGTAAAAATCAAAGTAGCAAATGTATTTCCAACTAAATCAACATTGCTCTCCACAGAAAAATAGGTATAAATCCCGATAATAAATCCTGGGATTGCTAATATTAATGCTGTTATCATAAGATTAAGTATTCCTATTACCAAACCGTAACCAATCACTTTAAGAAAATTATTAAAGGTGAAACTAAAACCTTCTGATATCGCGTTACTAAATCCGTTGTTATTTGAGAACATTGACATAAAAGTTAATCCAAATATTGCAGATATTGTAAAGCTCATTCCATATTGGGCAATAAAACCTAAGAAAGGAATAAAAGATATCATCAGAGAAATAATTAAATACACAAAATACATAGCAGCACCAACGACGATTAAAATAATAATGTTACCAATGTTCTTTATGATATGATTCCAAATAGATTTTGATTCTACCTTACCATTAGTCAGTACATATTGTGTCACATAAGCACTAGAAAAACTGTAATTAATAAGTGATGTAACAAATACAACAAGAAATAGTATAATACCTCCAGCAAAAAAATAAATTTCAGTATCTAGATTATTACCCATGCCAAATCTAAAATCTCGACTTGCTAATCCCATAAAACCTGTAACTAATAGATAGCCGCTGATTAAAGTAAGGATAATACTTATGGTGTTATATCTAAGATATAAAGAACTGTATTGTTTAAAATTATACTTTAAAAACAAGAAGTAGTTGTTAATAATGTCTCCAAAACCACTACGGTTTCTAAATTCTATATAAGGTTGTTTCACGTAAATTGTAGTTTTGGAACGCTTTTATTTAGGGCTTTATTCAACAAAATTGGATATATGATGTAATAGTATATGATAATAAATAAGGATAAAAATATAATCCCATATGACAAAGGCCAGGGCATTTGCTCACCATACCGTGTTATAAATCCTTCAATAAAACCAGCGATAATAAAAAACGGAATAGTACTCACCACGATTTTTAATCCATCTTTAGCACCTTTCATAAAAGCAACACGTCGTGAATATGTTTTGGGAAACAAAAAGCTATTTCCCATTACCAAACCTGCACAACCTGCTATAACAATAACAGATATTTCAATAGTACCGTGAAGCCATACTGTCGATGTTTTTTCTAAGATTCCGTAATTGTAAAAAAAAGTGATAAAAGCACCGAGCATAATACCATTGCTGAATAATACATAAATAGTACCAACGCTAAAAAAGATACCAAAAGCAAATGCTACTATAGCGACTCTAATGTTATTAATAGTAATGCCCAAAAATGTGCCCATTTGACCACCACTTTTATATACAGCCATCGGTTCGCCATTTTCAATATTCTCGATAGTCATGTTTACATAACTATCACCTAAAATTAGTCTTACAAAAGAATCGTCATTAAGTGTAGATACAATACCGATAATTACAGCAGCCATAAATATCAAAAAGGTGTGCAACAATGTTTTGTGATATTGTCTAAAGAAAAGAGGAAACTCATCTCTCCAAAACGACACAATTTTATTTTTGGATTCTTTTTTAGTAATATAGATTTTTTGATGTGCTTGTGAGGCTAAAGAATTTAAATAAAGTAAGGTTTTACTTTCAGGATAATAGGTTTGCGCATACGACAAATCATTAGTAAGCTGAATGTAGTACGAAGCTAAATCATCAGGATTTATTTTCACATTATTATCTAATGCTTTTTCAAATACAATCCATTTTTCCTTATTTTGCTTGACGAAAGATGCTTCACGCATGTACTATTATTAATTTAAAAACGAATATACATTTCAATGAGCAAATTAGCAATTAACACTGCACAAAATGTAAACTTAGATTATAAACTAATTGGACTTGGTGAGCGCATGGTAGCTTTTCTGATTGATGGTATAATCTTACTAACATATATGATCATTATGGAAAACCTAATAAATCTGTCTCAGATTTTTGATGCAGACGGTTGGACCAGAAGAGGTTTTTTAGGCTTATTTTATCTACCAGCTTTTTTTTATTCTTTGATTTGTCATATTGCTTTCGGTGGACGTACCATTGGTAAAATGATAATGAAGATAAAAGTAGTTCGACTAGATGGCTCACCAACACAATGGTATAATTTATTAGTAAGGTGGATGCTACGTCTTGTTGATATTTGGTTGTTTTTCTCGTCAATTGGTGTTTTAAGTATTTTGCTATCCGAAAAAAAACAACGTATTGGTGATTCCGCTTCTGGTACGGTAGTTATAAGTGTAAAGAAGAAGCATAAAATTTCTAGTACCATTTTAGAAGATATTACAGATGATTACCAGCCTGTTTTTAGTAATGTGACTTTGCTTTCTGATAAAGATGTAAGAATTGTTAAAGAAGCATTTTTAATTTCTAAAAAGAATAGCGATTACAAAACACTAAACTTATTGCGAAAAAAGATAAGCGAAATACTAGAGGTTAATTCTGAACTATACGATATTGCATTTATCGATACTGTCTTAAAAGATTATAATTATTATACCCAAAATATGTAATCAATGTTTATACAAACTATCGACATCTTAGGAACCATAGCCTTTGCTATTTCTGGTGTATTGGTGGCAATGAATAAAAAGATGGACGCTTTTGGGGTATTTATTATTGCTTTTGTTACTGCTGTTGGTGGCGGTACTTTACGAGATGTTCTAATCGGTGCTACACCAGTTTTTTGGATGGTAAATATGACCTTTATAATAGTGATTTCTGCTTCAGTATTTTTTGCTGTGATCTTCAGAAATCACATCAAACATTTACGTAAGTCTTTATTTTTATTCGATACTATTGGAATAGGATTGTATACGGTTATTGGTATAGAAAAGGGCATAGCTGCGAATTTAAATCCATTAATTTGTATAGCCTTAGGTACGATGTCCGCTTGTTTTGGTGGTGTTATTAGAGATATTTTATGTAACGAAATCCCTGTGATTTTCAGAAAAGAAGTCTATGCATCTGCCTGTATTATTGGCGGATTATCCTATTTTTTGATGTTACAATTTTTGGAAGAGCAAAACTATCTATTTATAATCGCCGGCGCGGTTGTTATCATCGTACGTTTAGTAGCAGTAATTTTTAAAGTGAGTTTGCCAAGTTTGTATAAAACTAAAACTTAACTCATATCTTTTTACCAAAGGTGAATAGGTTACTATCTGGATCTAGTAGTGCAAATTCCTTGTGCCCCAAGGTTTGGTCTGTAAAGAGCCATTTGGATGAATAGCGATATCATTATCCAATAGAGACTGATAAAAAGCTTCAATATTTTCTAACCTTATGTAAACCTGTCCATAATTTTATTTTGGGTTTAAGCTTTTGAATTCAAAAAAATGAATTTCTATATTATTTTTTTTAAGTATTAAATACTCCTCATAATCAACACTAACCAATTCTGTAAATTCAAGTTCATTAATGTAATAATTTTTGGTAATATTTTTGTTACGCATTGGTAATTTTGAGTGAATATCAGTTAGCATAAACGTGTAATATTAGTTTTTTGTTTGAATTTCATTTTATTATTTCAACAGTTTTAATGTAAACACTTTTTTCAGGCCATTCGCCTTCATCGGTTTCTACGGCGTTAATTTTATCAACGACATCCATACCAGAAATTACTTCGCCAAAAACTGTATAATCCCCATCCAAAAATGGTGCACCACCTTTTCGGTTTACAATAAAAAATTGATATGGAGAGGCCAGTTTGTATGGATTTTCAATCTCGCTACTTGGCATCGAAACGGCACCACGTTTGTGTGTATAACCACGTTTGGTATCCGGTGGTAATAAGTAACGTCCAATCTTTTTACGACGCTTAGCGATATTCATACCATCGCTACTTCCACCTTGAATTATAAAGTTAGGTACAACACGATAAAACTGTGTGAAATCATAATACTTCTGTTCTGCAAGAAATATAAAGTTGGCCCGATGAAAAATCGTTTTGTCATAAAGTAATATGTCTATGTTGCCAAAATCGGTAACGATACGTACTTTATCTTGTTTATGATTATTACCATATTCCCTGAAGAAGTCCATGGCATTATCATCAGTTAATCTTGGATATTCACGCTCGTCTTTTTGTTTTCTTAAAGTCTCAGTTTTTGTCTCGAGTTTACTGTCTGTGACTTTTGTGTTTTGTTTTGAAGTTTGCTTACCTTCACAACTCATAATTAAACAAACACAAAAGAAAAGAAGAATTCTCATAAATGGACTTTAATACGTTTTTAGAATTAATTGTAAATATAAAAGATTTACCGCTTTTAGGAGAACAAGCGCATGCAAAACTATCACCACCATACCGATTAGAACTCGCTGAAAAGTATAAAAAAAAACGAAAAAAGGCTCCAAAGGCAGGAGTGATGGCCCTCTTTTATCCCGATGATAATGGTATTACACATTTAGTTTTTATATTACGAAAATCTTACAAAGGTGTGCATTCGGCTCAGGTTGGTTTTCCAGGTGGTAAAGTAGAAGATACAGATACCAATTTGCAAGAAACAGCGTTACGCGAAACAGAAGAGGAAGTTGGTGTTCCAATTCATCAAATAGAAGTGCTAAAAACCTTATCGCCATTATATATTCCACCAAGTAATTTTATGGTGTATCCATTTTTGGGAATAGCCAAACAGCAATTACAATTTATAAAACAAGATTCTGAAGTTGAAGATATTATAGAAGTAACCCTTGCTGATTTTTTAAATGAGAATAATGTTATAAATACAAAAGTGGCAACAAGTTATAATGTTAAGGTAGAAGTACCAGCATTTAAACTAAATGGTCATATAGTTTGGGGTGCAACTGCCATGATGCTCTCAGAAATTAAAGTATTATTAAAAGAGGTACTCTAAGCAGCATATTTTATTAAATTTGTTATGCGATAAATGTTAAATGATACTATGGGTTTATTCAAAACCAATCCTTTTGGACATATACTTTTTTTAAAAAAATGGCTAATCAGAATTCTTGGTTTGCTAACGCATAGACGTTTTAGAGGTTTTAATGATTTACAAATTGAAGGTTCTGAAATTATAAAAAACTTACCTAACACAAACGTTCTTTTTATCTCTAATCACCAAACGTATTTTGCAGATGTTATTTCGATGTTTCATGTGTTTAATGCCAGTTTGAGTGGACGTTTGGATAGCATCAAAAACGTTGGCTATTTATGGAACCCAAAACTAAATATGTATTATGTAGCTGCAAAGGAAACTATGAAGTCTGGTCTTATACCTAAAATTTTTGCCTACACCGGCTCTATAAGTATAGAACGTACTTGGCGATCTCAAGGTAAAGATGTGAATCGTCAGGTCAAAATGAGTGACATTAGCGCTATAAAAAAAGCTTTAGATGATGGTTGGGTGATAACTTTTCCGCAAGGAACAACCACACCATTTAAACCTATTAGAAAGGGAACTGCCCATATCATTAAACAATACAAACCTATTGTTGTACCTATTGTAATTGATGGATTTAGACGTTCTTTTGATAAAAAAGGACTGCGAATTAAAAAGAAAAATATTTATCAATCTTTTGAAATCAAAAAACCTTTAGAGATTGATTACGATAATGAGTCGATTGCAGATATTGTAGAAAAGATAGAATATGCCATTGAACAGCATCCATCATTTTTAAAAGTAATTCCGCAGGAAGAGCTCGAAGAGAAAGAGCGCCTTAATAAAGAGCTTCGCGACTGGTAATTATCAGTCTTTGGTTATCAGTTTTTCTATTTGGATTTTAAATTCTTCTTTTTTATCGATACTTAGCGCCAAACTTTGATACTCTTTTTTAATACCATACAAACCTACTATCGTATTGGGCTGCTTTAGGTGAATGATGAGATTGTGGGCTTCTAAACCACCAAGTAGAGACATTTTTGTAACCTCCGAATTTTTTTCTAAATCTTTTGAGCTGATTTCGACACAAGCAACAGTATTAATCTCAATTTCTGTCTCTTTCATGATACCATAACGAATGTATAGCTTATCATTTTCTATAATAATTGGACGTTTTAGAAGGGACTTTGCAAATCCAAATATTTGTATACCTGTATAAGTACTTAAAATGGTCAAAATCCAGACACCTACCATATTTGACGATTTGCTAAGTAAAGCATGTAGACTAACCGTTTCTACAGCAATTAAAAGTATTAATGCCATGTACAAGCCAATACTTCCGCTATTTTTATGATAACTAAATTCGTTGGTCTTTAACTTCCGTTTTTTCCAATGTATAAAACCATAATAAATAACAGCAATTTCGGTTGCAAACGGAATAACTATAAATTTGGGTAAGATGTCTGTAGATGTCTGTTTTAGAATTGTAAAAAAATCTGCTTGCGCATTTGCTTCTCGATTTTCTTTAAATAGCCTAATTGTTTTTCTGACTTTGAATATAATGTATGCCAAAACAAATAACTCAACAATTGGTAAAACCCATGTCTTAAATAAACTAAGTAAACTCTGATTTTCTTCAGGGATGATGTATGAAGCTAGTATAACACCAGTAATTGTAATCGGTATTACAGTGATTTTAGGAATGCTGGTTTTCCGGATTAATAAAAAATACACCAACGGAATAGTTAGTATTACATCAATAGTAATTAATGGCGATAACCGAGCAGTTTCAGTTTCAAAAACTGAAGAGGTTCCTATAAAGTAAAGTGATAAGAAGGATAACGTCACAAAACCAAAAACGGATAATTTTCTTTGTAATATCATTCAATTTTAATTTAGACCTCTAACTTTTTTAACTCTTTGTAATTTTTATTTAAACGTTTTAAAAGTATACCATACAGTAAGTAGTAGATACCATAGAAGAAAGCAATAATTGCTGCTGTAACTAATACAATTACAACACCTAAGGTTGCATACTCTGCAAAGTGTGCATTGGCACTAAATTGCTCAGCACCACCTTCGCTAGTAACATAGCCTACATAAAGACCAACACACGAAAAAACACCAGCCATGACTAGGTTAAATAGTACGTAATATTTTACGGTACGTCTTGTTTTTAGTATAGATTTTATAAGTTTTCTGATGTTGTCCGTAGCCGTTATATTTTTATAGTTTTTATAAAAGAAATAAATAAAAACACCTATAACTGGGAAAGTCGCATAGGACATAATTTCGACCCATCTAGGGAATTCTATCTGACCTTCAATCTTTGGATTCAATAAAATAAGTATCAATCCAATTGCGAATTCAATTAGACTGATATAAAAAATCCATTTTACAATGCTTGACGATTTAGCATGAGACATTTTATATATCTCATCATATGACAATTCTGGATATTCCGTCCGATTGCTTTGCCAATCTTTTTTTAATAATTCTAATTCATCCATAGTGTTACGGATTTAATATTGCTTTTAATTTTTTCTTCACGCGATTCATCTTCACTCTTGCATTTACCTCAGTTATACCTAGGGTTTCGCTAATTTCTCTATAGTCTTTATCTTCAAGATATAAAAGTACAAGCGCTTTTTCTATATCATTTAATTGATGTACAGCTTGGTATAACAATTTTAATTGCTCTTCTTCAGTGCTATCGTATTCTTCAGCTTTAATCTTAAACTGATAGGCATCAAAATCCGAGGTTTTGATACTACGTTTAGACTTTCGGTATAGCGTAATTGCAGTATTTAAACCTACACGATACATCCAAGTACTGAATTTTGAATCACCTCTAAATTTTGGATATGCACGCCATAATTGTATGGTTATTTCCTGAAAAAGGTCATTATGTGCATCTTGATTATTGCTATAAAGTCGACATACTTTATGGACAATATTCTGATGTTTTTGAAGCTGCTCTACAAAGCTATGTTCAAGTTCTTTGTCCAATAGTTTTAGTTAGTTGATTTAGTTATTCTGTAAGTCATCAAAGTTAAAGATATGTTACAGTTTTTGGACGAAATAAATAAATAAATGCAATTCGTCATTAGATTATTATAATTTGGTAATCTATAATTCTGCAAAACTGAAAAAGTGTGGATGTTTGCTTTATCAATAAAAACGAACAGTAAATCAACAACTAATGAAACCATTAATAATAATCTTATTTTCAGTGCTTGGTCTCAACAACCAAGTACAAACTTCAATTTCATGATAAATCTTTGGAAACAGAAGCTGAACGTATTATAGGTATTTTACCAAAAAATGACACCTGGTAAACAGAGAGACAGAAATTTCGGTGTGCCTTATAGTATTCCTATCAATTTTAAATTAAAACGGATTAAAATATTGTTTGGTTTACAATAGTTAAGTCTCGCTAGTCTCAATACATAACTTTTGGATTGTTATTAGTGAGATTTTTTATTTCCACTTAATGTTACAGCCCATGCTAGGTTTTTGATTTAAATTAATTGGCTTATTATAAACCAATGCATCCATAGCAAAACGTAAATCTTTTCCTGAAACAGGTATACCATTTCCAGGTCGTGAGTTGTCTAATTGCCCTGTGTAAACTAATTCTAAATGACTATCAAACAAAAAGAAATCTGGTGTACAAGCAGCGTCATAAGCTTTTGCTACTTCTTGAGTATTATCATATAAATAGGGGAAAGGATAGTTGTTATTTATGGCATTTTGTTGCATTAATTTTGGGCCATCTTGAGGATAATTATTTACATCATTACTGGAAATGGCAATGCAATTAATCTCTTTTTTAGAATAATAATTAGCAAGTTCTACCAATTGCTCGTTTACATGAACCACAAAAGGGCAGTGGTTACAAATAAACATGACTAGCGTTCCAACAGCACCTCTTAGCTCATCAAGTGATTTTGAAATGTTATCTACGGTATCAATAAGTTTAAAATCTGGAGCTTTTGTTCCCAAGGGTAACATATTTGAAGGAGTTAATGCCATTTTTTTTATTAATTTTAAGGATATGGAAAAGATAATAACATTTGAAGATTTTACAAAAATAGATTTGCGTGTCGGTACAATAATAGAAGTCAATGATTTCCCTGAAGCCAGAAACCCAGCTTATCAATTAACAATTGATTTTGGAGACTTAGGTATTAAAAAGTCTTCTGCTCAAATAACTACACTATACAGTAAAGCCGATTTACAGAACTGTCAAATTGTAGCGGTTGTTAATTTTCCAAAAAAGCAAATCGCTAAGTTTATGAGCGAATGCCTAGTCATGGGAGCTGTAAAGGATGACGATGTGTATCTTTTACAACCAGAAAGTAAGGTTAAAAATGGAAGTTCAGTTAATTAAGACAATAGATATTCCATTAGCTATAAGTCTTCTCTAAAAAATATAGCATTCATCAACAATCTGTTTGTACCATACCAAAATGCTCTAAAGTTGGTATTGTCTGTAAAAGCGACAACATTACCACGACCATAATTTCCAATTTTTAATGGTACTGTTTTAGAAATACTGTCTAAGTTCTGTTTAGAAATATAACCGCTCAACAGTGGATTTTCGGTGTACTGAATTGGGTTGTCATAACTGTTTTTATTTGGTTTTACAAATAGAGTAGTATTTCTAAACATTGGTAAAGTCTTGTTTTTATAGCCAAAGTTTATTGGATGAGAACGGTCAATTTCAGCCTCAAAAATAGCACCACCAACGACTTGAGCGCCTCTAAAGTCATTAGCTTGCTCACGAGTAATACCTTTAGCAACAATTTTAAGTTTTTTAAATTCGATTTTAAGTAATTTCTTGCTGTTTATGTAATTAAGGGCGCGACGATAACCAACTAGTGTTCCGCCGCTTCTAATCCAAGATTGTAGTTTTTTTGTGTTACCTTCATTTAAACCAGAACCATTGACCATAATTATTGTATTATAGCGACTTATATCTGCTCTAGAAAAGTTTTTAGTATCTAATTTAGTCACTTTAATATTGTAGCGCGTATCCAATAAATGCCATATTTCGCCAGCATCATAAGATGTCATACCATCACCAACCAAAAGAGCAATTCTAGGTATTTCTATAGATCTAAAGTTATTACTTCCTAAGTCTATACCATCATTTAATCCTGTAGACACTGGATCAAGGTTTATGTGACTTTCTAGAGCTAATTTATTTAAGGTTGTATATAACTCTGCTACCGATAACTTTTGATTCTGTACAGGAATCATTAATGTTCCGTAATCGTAAGATTTTCCATTAGCTCTAAATTGCTTTTGGCTTACTTTGGCTCTAATACCTTTTTCTAATAATGCGTATAAGAATTTTGGCGTGTAATATTCATGCCATTCTGTGAGATAAGCGTAGTTGCTTTTTGAGTTAGCGCCACCAGATTTAAATTTCAAATCAGAAACTACAGTACCCGCATTAATCAGTGAGGTTTCAGCATAATCAAGATTGAAAGCTAGTGGAAATGACCACGCAGAAATATCATAAAATAAACTGTCTTGAAATTGAGTACGTTTTTCAAACATGGCATTAATTAATCTTGTATTATTTTGATTTTTTGGCACTATATAGCTATAACCTTTTTTGAAACGTTTGCCTTTAACCTGAAAGTCAGAGTCAATATGATGAAATTTAATATTGTGACGCTTTAATATTTCAGCCATGTGATAAGTACGTGCGGCATCTTTTTCATCACCAAAAACTATGGCTTTATTACCTTGTTTCTTTCCTTCTTTTCTAGAATTCTTGAAGAAATGAGATTGGTATTTCAAAATATCAGAACGCATACTGTTTGCCGCATCTAGAGTAGATAAAGCTGCTGTAAATTGATTTTTAATTGTAAATGGAAATGTAAGAAGCCCATTTACACTTTCTTGTATATGTCCTCGAGAACTAGCTTGTTCAAATAAAATACCTATACTACCATTGATATCCGGAAAAGTAGATCCTTTTCCGTAATAGAAATCGTCAAAACTTTCTTCAGAATAATATAAAGAACCAATTTTATCTAAAGCTTTTGCATGATAAGTTGCGATTTCTTTAGTTAATTCTTGGTTTAGTTTTGGTGTCAATGGATGTGTTCGAGAAGGAATACCTGGTTGAAAGAAAAAACTAGAATTTGTTCCCATTTCATGGTGATCAGTCAAAATGTTTGGCATCCAATCATGAAAAGTTTTAATACGAGCACGAGATTCAGGTAATTGAACAGGTAACCAATCTCTATTCATATCAAACCAATAGTGATTTGTTCGTCCACCTGGCCAAATCTCACTATACTCTCTATCATTAGGGTCTGGATTCAAATTTTGACTACGATTTGTATTTGCCCAATATGCAAAACGCTGCAATCCATCTGGATTAAATGAAGGGTCAAACAGTATGACAGTGTTGTCTAAAATATTTTCAATTTTTGAGCTTTGAGCAGCAGCTAAATAATAAGCTACAGCTAATGCTGCGTTAGATCCACTTGGCTCGTTACCATGTATTGAAAAGCCTTGATAAACAACTATAGGTCTGTCTATATTAGTATTATCTGTTTTGGTAGCATTTACATGTGCTGTTTTGATAGCTTTAAGATTTGAGTGGTTTTTTGGAGATGTTATTTTTAATAACAAAAGAGGTCTGTCTTCAAATGTCTTACCTCTATTTTCGATAGTTATTCTATCAGAAGCTTCTGCTAATGCATACATGTATTGGACAAGTTTGTCGTGTGTAATGTGCCATTCGCCAACTTCATGTCCCACAACACTTTTAGGTGTCGGGATTTCAGAGTTATACTGAATACCTTGAGGTAAGTAATATGTTAAATCAACTTTTTCTTGAGAAAATAAGGTTGTGTAAATTAAAGTAAATACCAATAATAGAATGCTACGCATGTGAGTTAGTTTGGTTAATTGTTGAGTCCATAAAAATAAAAAAACCGTTACAGAGGTAACGGTTTTTAATATTATTTAACAAGCTTAGTTTTATATATCTTCAAAACTAATATCTGTAAAGCTGTCTGTTGAGGTATCTTCATGAGTTTTTGCCTTTTGAGCTACAAAATCGTTATCTTCTCTCTTATAATCTTTTTGGTGACGTTCACTAATCACTTCCGTCCCTTTTTCATTAATAATATAGTCTGTCATTTCACCTAAAATATCTTTAAACTCAGTAAAGTCTTCTTTATATAGATAAATTTTATGTTTTTTATAATGAAAAGATCCATCATCATTTGTAAATTTTTTACTTTCTGTAATGGTCAAGTAGTAATCACCTGCTTTGGTAGCACGTACATCAAAGAAATAAGTTCTTCGTCCAGCACGTAATACTTTAGAGTATATTTCTTCTTTGTCCATCATTTCATAATCGCCCATAATTTGGATTTAATTTTTAAATTCAATCCAAAAATCTAAAAAAAAAGAATAGTAACCAACAAATAATTACATTTCTTTTTCTGAGCGTTGCTTGCGATAAAGATCTTTATAGTAACCCGCTGTTTTCTTGAGGGTTTGGTGTGTTCCTGCTTGAATTATTTTACCTTCATCTAACACAATAATTTTATCGGCATTTTTAGCAGAAGAGATACGATGGCTTACAATAATAGTTGTTTTGTTTTTAGAAACACATTCTAAATTTTTGAGGATTTTTTCTTCAGTTTCAGTATCTACTGCTGAAAGACAATCGTCAAACAATAAAATTTCAGGTGATTTTATAATGGCTCTAGCTATAGATACACGTTGTTTTTGACCACCTGAAAGTGTAATACCTCTTTCTCCCAAAACAGTATCATAACCGTTTTTAAAATCAATGATATTCTTATGTACTCTAGCATTTTTCGCTGCTTCAATCACTTCTTCTTCAGTAGCATTTTCTTTACCGAATTTAATGTTGTTTTTTATTGAGTCCGAAAATAAAAATGCATCTTGAGGAACATAACCGGTACTTTCCCTTAGGTTATAGAGATTAATGTCATCTATTTGCTTACCATCAATTAAAATCGAACCTTGTTGCGTATCGTACAAACGTCCAATTAAATCTAATATGGTTGATTTCCCGGAGCCTGTCATCCCAAGGATTGCTAGTTTTTCTCCAGATTCAATTTTAAAACTAACATCTTTTAAAGCTGTAATATTTGTATCTGGATAGGTGAAAGTTACATTTTTAAACTCTATTGCACCTTTAATATCAGTAAGACATTCAACATTATTTTTAATCTCAGGTTCGGTTTCTAAAAATTCATTAATACGTTTTTGAGAAGCTTCGGCTTGCTGAACAATTGATGTTACCCAACCTACTGTAGCCACTGGCCATGTTAGCATATTTACATAGATAATAAACTCTGCTATTGTTCCAATATTTTCAATTTCTCCATTAATGTATTGCTTTCCACCTATATAAATAACTAAAAGATTACTGACACCAATTAGTAATATCATTAAAGGAAAAAATAAAGCCTGGACTTTTGCAAGATCAATTTGTTTCTTCCTGTTTTCTGAAGAAAGTGTTTCAAATTCATTATTTACACTAGGTTCAATAGTGTAGGACTTAATTACTGAGATACCACTAAATTGTTCCTGGGTAAAAGATGATAAACCTGAAAGTGATTCTTGTACAATTTTACTTCGATGATTAATCAAGCGGCTAAGCTTGTATATTACAAAAGATAATATAGGAAGTGGTAACATTGTATATAGCGTTAGTTTTGGAGCAGTGCTAAGCATTTGTGTTAACGCTACCGTAAACAGCGTAACTGTATTTATGGTATACATTATAGCTGGTCCAGCATACATACGTACTTTACCAACATCTTCACTTATACGATTCATTAAGTCACCTGTACGATTGGACTTATAAAAACTTAATGACAGTACTTGATAATGTTTATAAATTTCGTTTTTAAGGTCAAACTCAATATATCGAGATACATTGATAATTGTTTGACGCATTAAAAATGTAAACAGACCAGCTATTAAAGCTGCTACTACAATGAAGAGTCCAGTTTCTAGCAAGTTACTTTTTGCAGTTGAAATTTCAATAGTACCTTCAAAATATTTTTCTAGAATATTTATTGACTTTCCGATAAGTCGTGGCGTAAACAACGCAAATATTTTTGCAATTATGGTTATAAAAATACCGACTATTAATCTGTAGCGGTATTTAAAAAAATATTTATTAAGATGTTTTAATGCTTTCATTAAAAAGTAAAACAAAACAAAACTATTGTTGTAATCTTATTTTTCGGTTAATATTTTGCTAATGCTTCAATAATCATTTATTTTTGACCGCTGTTTTTACATATAATTCAACAGCGCTAAATCACAATATTCATGACAACAGACGTTATTGATGCAAAAGAGCTTAAAAATTCAGATCCTGTATTTGGACAAATGTCATTTGATGACCATGAGCAGATTGTTTTTTGCAACGACAAAGATACTGGTTTAAAAGCAATAATAGGAATACATAATACAGTTTTAGGACCAGCACTTGGTGGTACTAGAATGTGGCAATATAATAGCGAATGGGAAGCCTTAAATGACGTTTTGCGATTATCTAGAGGAATGACGTTTAAGTCTGCTATTACAGGTTTAAACCTTGGCGGTGGTAAAGCTGTAATTATAGGTGATGCAAAAACTCAAAAAACATCTGAATTGATGGGTCGTTTTGGCGAATTTGTCCATTCACTAAGCGGAAGGTATATAACAGCTGAAGATGTCGGTATGGCCACCGAGGATATGGATATTGTTAGAGAAGTTACACCTTTTGTTACTGGAATTTCAGAAAGTAAAGGTGGTGCAGGTAATCCTTCTCCAATTACTGCCTATGGTGTCTTTATGGGGATGAAAGCAGCGGCTAAATTTAAGTACGGTTCAGATATTTTAGAAGATAAAAATATTTTCGTACAAGGTATAGGTAATGTTGGTGAAGCTTTAGTAGAACATTTAGCAAATGAAGGAGCTAAAGTTACTATATCTGATATTAGTCAAGAGCGTCTCCAAGAAGTTAAATCAAAATACGACGTAACAATTTACGGTGGAAGCGATATTTACTCTGAAGAAATGGATATTTATGCACCATGTGCACTTGGAGCTACTATTAATGATAATACTATTAACAAGTTAAGGGCTGATATTATAGCTGGCGCAGCAAATAATCAATTGGCAAATGAATTAAGGCATGGTACTCTATTACAAGAGCGAGGTATTGTATATGCTCCAGATTTTTTAATCAACGCTGGCGGTATCATTAATGTATATGCAGAATTAGAAAACTATGGTAAAGCTGAGATAATGCGTAAAACTGAAAACATATACAATACAACTTTAGAGATTTTTGAAAACGCTAGACAAAACAATTTATCGACCCATAACGCAGCGTTAAATATAGCTAAAGATCGTATTGCTACTCGAAAAAGAGAAAATGCGAAATAATTTTTTAAAATAGTAGGAAATACTATTTTTGCAATGTGAAACTAAAATTTGGCTTCACTTTTTTTAATGCTTAAAAAAATAAGTTCTTTACATATGCTCAATAGACGACACATTCGTATTAAGGTTATGCAATGTTTATTTGCATTCACAGGGACAGAAAGTGATGATTTCAAGAAAGACGAAAGATTTCTTTTTCAAAGTATAGACAAAATGTCTGATTTGTATATTACTATCTTTGCTTTATTTATTGAGCTACAAAAGAAAGCCAACACGAAACTAGCACTTTCCCAAAAAAAACTTCTTGCTACAGAAGAAGATATTAATCCCAACAGAAAATTTGCCGATAATACTGTGCTACAGTTTATCAGTTCTAATAAGATGCTCAGAGTAGTTATAGAAAAACGAAAACTTAACTTCTGGGATATAGATTTTGAATATGTAGATGTTATTTATAAAGCAATTTTAGAAAGCGCACTTTATAAGGATTATATGTCAAAAGGGCCTTCTGACTTAAAACAAGACAAAGATTTTATAATAGATATCTACACTGATATCATTGCTCCCAATGAGAAGCTTTATGATTATTTTGAAGACAAGCAAATTACATGGGTAAATGATATACCAGTAGTTAACACGGCTATTGTAAAAAAAATAACAAAGTTAAAATTGACAAAACCTGAATCATTTTTAATTCCCGAACTATACAAAGACGAGGATGATAAAGTATTTGCAAAAGATTTATTCTACAAGACATTATTAAATCAAACTAAGTTTATTGAAGAAATAGCAACCAAAACCACAAATTGGGATACCGATAGATTAGCGAGTTTAGATGGTGTTTTATTACAAATGGCACTTTGCGAATTTCAAAAATTTCCTTCCATACCAGTAAAAGTAACAATTAATGAATATTTAGAAATAGCTAAAGAATATTCTACTCCTAAGAGTAGTCTTTTCATAAATGGTATTCTAGATAAGGTTGTAAAAGAATATAAGTCTGACAACATTCATAATAAAGTAGGACGTGGATTGATGTAGAATCCCTCTGAAAACAATGGGTTTCTATCTGTTAACGCTCTATTAAAAGTTTTTATTCGTAGAAATTATTATTACATTTGGCAATAGATAAAAAAAATTAAAATTAATTTTTAAAAATACAGCAATGAAAAAAGTTATTTTAGGACTAAGTGCATTATGCATGATAGCCTTTACATCTTGTAAAGAAGATGCGTCAAGTAAAGTAAATTCTGAAAATGTTGCATTAGCAGCTGAGCGTGATGCAAACGCAGGAGATTTACCAACAATTAAGTTTGACAAGGAAACTCACGATTTTGGAACTATAGCAAATGGAACACCAGTTGAAACAGTATTTAAGTATACAAATACTGGTAACTCAATGTTAGTAGTAAGTAATGTGAAAAGCACATGTGGTTGTACAGTACCTTCAAACTACACTAAGCAGGTAGCTCCAGGAGAAACGGGTGAATTTGCAGTTAAGTTTAATGGTAAAGGAAATGGTAACAAAGTGACTAAAGCCATTACAATGACTACAAATACAGCAAAAGGAAACGAGCAAGTAAAAATTACTGCTTTTGTAGAAAAAGACCCTAACGCAAAAACACCAGCTAGTGCTAGTACTACGCCACAGTCTTTATTGCAAGCTCAACCAAGAAAGTCAAGCACACAGCCAGGTCACGAAGGGCATAACCACGATTAATTAGTATTCATGGGAGAAGGTATAGGTTCATTTTTACCATTTATAGCTATGTTTGCTGTAGTGTATTTCTTTATGATTGCACCTCAAATGAAACGTGCTAAAAAAGAGAAAGTTTTTGCAGCTGCATTAAAGCGTGGTGATAAAATTATCACTAAAAGCGGAATGCATGGTAAAGTAGCAGAATTAAATGATAAAGATAACAGTTGTGTTATCGAGACATCTGCAGGAAAAATTAAGTTTGATCGATCTGCAATTTCTATGGAAATGAGTAGTAAATTAAATGCGCCAGTAGCTAAGAAATAACTGTTTGATCATATAAAATTGAAAAGCCACTCTTAAGAGTGGTTTTTTTTATGATTTAATAAAGACCATACAATGTTGCCATGGTAAATTAGATATGTTCTTTAGTAATTTAAAACCAGAAGCTTCAAATTCTTTTATAGCTTGTTTTTCTGTCATTTTATGAAGCCTTTTCATTGGGACGTTATCATCTTCTCCACGATATTCAATAAGGTAAATTTTACCATCTTTTTTTAAAGCTTTTTTCATAGAAACTAGCATTTCAATAGGAAAACTGAACTCGTGATAAACATCTACCATTAGTATTTTATCTATCTTGTTTTCTGGCAGACTAGTATTCTTTTCAGACCCTTTGACAAGGACAATATTTTTTAGTTGCTGCTTTTTATTTTCTATTGTAATAGCATCTAACATTTCTTGCTGTATATCAACAGCATAGACTTTACCTTTTTTAGCTATATACGCCATTTTAAAGACATGATAACCAGAACCTGCACCAATGTCTGCAATAACATCAGTTGGTTGAATGTCTAAATTTTTAATAAGTTTTGTTGTGCTTTCTTCAGCCTCACGTTCTGGACGCTCTAACCAACCGATGCCTTGATAACCCATAACATAGGCTATTTCTCGATCCATATGCCATTTTCCGATACCACTGTAATCACCTTCTTTATATATGTAGTTTTGTGATTTAGTGTTATTTTGACTGTAAGTAGTTTGACATAAAAAACATAACAGTAAAATAGTTACTAGTTTAAAAATTTGCATAGCATTCCTTTTGAGGTAAAATTACACAATAGGGAAGTAGAAGTTGTTTAGCTTAACGAAGAATTAGCAATTTTTATACTTGTCATTGAGTCCAACACCATTAAGAATCATAGGTGTTATTTTTTCTAAACGCGATTTTTTTGTAGTTATACGTTTTGCCGTAGCAATGTACTCGCAGTATTCGCGCTGCTTTCCGGGTGATAATGCGCTAAAGGCTAATTGTAAATCTTGGTCATTATTAAAAAAAGCAGATAACTCTTTGGGAATATTTACAGTATTACCTTTACGTTCCACTTTTATCTCTTTACCAGCACGTTGGTTTTCTATGGCTTCTTTGACGTAGGCTAAGACCAAATCTTTATTAACCTCATCAAATGCATTAAAACGCATTTGACGTAGACCCTTAGTCTTGTTTTCTTGAGAATTGATCAAAAGATTTTGCTCGTCTTTAAGAAATACGCCATTAAAAAACCAAATGCAAAAATGATGCTTAAAAGCACCCAAACCCAATACATTTTTGCCATCTAGGTCGTAAACTGGAGCAGACCATTTTATAGCTTCATTGAGTTTAGTTTTTAGTACTATAGAGCGTAAAAGTTCAAGAGCATTTTGCCAATGGTTATTGGTTTCTATATATTCTTCAACGGAGTAGACTTTTTTCATTTTCAATATTGAAAAAATAGATGTTTTGTCAATGCGATGATATGAGTCCGTTTTCAATGACTTATATCAATCGTTAACGAAGTTAGTTGTTTTAAATTGATAAGTTAAGTGCCTAATAATTAGCTTAGATGCTTTTCAGCTGTCAACTCCGCAATCTTACAAATCACTTCAGTCGCTTTAATCATACTCTCAACAGGTACATATTCATAACGTCCATGAAAATTATGTCCACCAGCAAATATGTTTGGACACGGTAAACCCATATACGATAACTGTGAGCCATCAGTCCCACCACGAATAGGTTTTATAAGTGGTTTTATATCTAAAGCTTTCATAGCTTCTTCAGCTATATCTACAATATGTATGACAGGCTCAACTTTTTCTTTCATGTTGTAGTATTGGTCTTTTATTTCAATTTCAAAAACGGGTTTTCCATATTTTTCGTTGAGGTTAGTCACTATTTTTTGCATCAGCGTTTTACGAGCTTCAAACTTGTCTTTATCATGGTCTCTAATAATATATTCTAGTTTGGTAGATTCTACTTTGCCATTAACCGCATATAAATGAAAGAAACCTTCATAACCTTCAGTATTTTCTGGTGTTTCGTATTTTGGTAAAGCATTCATAAATTCGTTAGCATAATACATGCTATTTACCATTTTGCCTTTAGCATAGCCTGGATGTACAATCTTGCCGTTGACTTTAACAACAGCACCAGCCGCATTAAAATTTTCGTATTCTAGTTCGCCAATTTGGCTGCCGTCCATCGTGTATGCCCAATCCGCACCAAACTTTTTGACATCAAATTTATGTGCGCCACGACCAATTTCTTCGTCTGGTGTAAAACCAACTTTAATAGTACCGTGTTTAATATCTGGATTATTTATAAGGTGTTTCATCGCTTCCATAATCTCAGTAATTCCGGCTTTGTCATCTGCACCTAAAAGCGTTGTACCGTCGGTAGTGATTAAGGTTTGTCCTTTGTAGAGTAGAAGGTCTTCAAAGTAATCAGGAGACAGTACAATATTTTCTTCAGCATTTAAAACCAAATCTTGTCCTTGGTAATTCTCGACAATCTGCGGTTTTACGTTGGCACCAGTATAATCTGGTGTGGTGTCGAAATGTGATATAAATCCAATCACTGGTACGTTATGGCTTACATTACTTGGTAAGGTTGCCATTATGTATGCGTTATCGTCTATGGATACATAACTCATGCCCATGTCTTTAAGCTCATCGGCAAGTTTGTTTGCTAAATCCCACTGTTTTGCTGTACTTGGTGTAGTGTCTGAGTTTGGGTCAGATTCTGTGTCTACGGTAACATAACTTATAAAACGGTCTATGAGGTTTTGTTTATTTATCATTTAGAATTGCTTTTGTTCAAAAATAGAGAACGAATAACGAAGTCACAAGTGCGGATTTGGTTTCTTTTTATTTGCTATTAATTGATGTATTTTTGCACTGCAAAACTCAACGCATGTACAAGTCCATAATTCGCCCAACACTTTTTAAGTTTGACCCAGAAAAGGTACATTATTTTACATTTGATTTAATTAGAAACTTATCCAAGATTCCAGGTATAAAAGGGTTATTCAGAAGTCTGTATGTAATAGAAGACCAGCGTTTGGAGCGAGAACTCTTCGGACTTAAATTTAAAAACCCTGTTGGTTTGGCTGCAGGTTTTGATAAAAATGCCGTATTGTATAATGAGTTGGCCAATTTTGGTTTTGGTTTTATAGAAATAGGTACTGTAACACCCAAAGGTCAAATAGGAAATCCAAAACAACGTTTATTTCGACTAAAAGAAGATAAAGGCATCATAAACCGTATGGGCTTTAATAACGAAGGTCTTGAAGCTGCAATAGAACAGTTGAAGAAGAATAAAGGTAAACTTATCATCGGTGGAAACATTGGTAAAAATACGCAAACCAATCCCGAAAATTATACCAAAGATTATCTAGAATGCTTTAACGCACTTCATCCTTATGTAGATTATTTTGTGTTAAACGTCAGTTGCCCAAATGTTGGAAGTCATGCTAAGCTTAATGATAAAGATTATTTATTAGAATTGATTGGCTCCATACAAAAAGCGAACAGCAATTTTGATACCCAAAAACCGATACTACTTAAAATTGCGCCAGATTTAAATGATGGCCAACTAGACGAAATTGTAGACCTAGTTAAAGAAACAAATCTCGATGGTGTAATTGCGAGTAACACATCAATAGACCGAAACCATTTAAAAACTTCAGACGAGCGACTAACTGAAATTGGTAATGGTGGATTAAGCGGTCAACCTATTAAAGAAAAATCTACATATGTTATTAAATATTTAGCAGATAAGAGTAATAAAGCTTTCCCAATAATTGGAGTTGGCGGGATTCATTCTGCTAAAGACGCTCTTGAAAAAATAGATGCTGGTGCAGACCTGGTGCAAATCTACACGGGTTTTATTTATGAAGGCCCAAGCTTAATTAAGTCTATAAACAAGGCTATTTTAAAACGTTCATAATTTTGAATTGGGACACGCTACTTTTATTCATATCAGCTACAGCAGCTTTAGCTATTTCACCAGGTCCAGATAATATTTACGTATTAGTACAAAGTTTAACCAATAGTAAATCTCATGCTAAAGCTACTGTGGCTGGATTGATGATAGGGTGTATTATTCATACCACTTTACTAGCTTTTGGTGTTTCTGTGATTATCAGAGACAATAACAATATATTTTTGGGTATAAAAATTTTAGGTGCAATTTATTTACTCTACTTAGCTTATAAAGTTTTTAAGTCCGATAGTAACATCTACATTGATACTGATAATACACCCAAAAAAAGTTTGAAACAGTTATTTGTTCAAGGTTTTTTTATGAATGTCCTTAATCCCAAAGTCACCATTTTCTTTTTAGCATTCTTTCCAGCTTTTCTGTTTAGTGACAATATGAATACCGTAATTCAGTTTTACATACTAGGAGGTTTATTCATCCTTGTATCTTTTATTATTTTTTCTTCTATTGCATTATTAGCGGGGTTGATAAAACGCTATACATTAGAGAACAAATACTCAGGAATTGTTTTTAAGTGGCTTCAGATTGTTGTTTTTGTCGGTATAGCAATATTCATTTTACTATGAAAAAGACTGACTAAGTCTTATATTTGATCCACATGAAAAACTACGTAAAGCTTATTGAATGTCCAAGAGATGCCATGCAAGGTATTAAAGATTGGATACCTACTGAAAATAAGGTACAATATATTCAGTCGTTGTTGCGCGTAGGTTTTGATACTATTGATTTTGGGAGTTTTGTATCTCCCAAAGCCATTCCGCAAATGGCAGATACAGCCGAGGTTTTAGCGCAATTAAATCTAAGTAAAACTACAAGTAAACTCTTAGCAATTATTGCTAATACGCGTGGCGCGAATGATGCTTCAAAACATTCTGAAATAGATTGTTTAGGATTCCCTTTTTCTATTTCAGAAAACTTCCAGATGCGTAATACGCACAAAACTATAATACAATCTGTAATTACGCTTTCAGAGATTTTAGAGATTGCAGATAAAAGTTATAAGGAAGTGGTTGTTTACATCTCTATGGGATTTGGTAATCCTTATGGCGACCCATGGAATGTTGATATCGTTGGCGAGTGGACCGAAAAGTTAGCGAATATGGGAGTTAAGATTTTATCCTTGAGCGATACCATTGGTAGTTCAAACTCCGAAAATATCAACTATTTATTTTCTAACTTAATTCCTAAATACCCAAGTATAGAGTTTGGTGCACACTTACATACCACACCAACGACTTGGTTTGAGAAAGTGGATACTGCCTATAAAGCTGGCTGTCGTCGTTTTGATGGTGCTATACAAGGTTTTGGTGGATGTCCAATGGCAAAAGATGAGCTTACTGGGAATATGCCAACAGAGAAGATGTTCTCTTATTTTACCGAACAGAGAGCAAATGATTTAAATGCTATGTCTTTTGAAAGCGCATATAATGAAGCTACAAAAATCTTTACCAAATACCATTAAAAAAGAGCTACTTTTCAGTAACGCTTTTTATCAATCAACTAACTTTATCGTTATTTAGAATCTAAACTCAAGTCCAAGGTTGGCTCCAAAAGGATGTCCAGGTCTTAAACCAGCAGGAACTCTTGAAACTGCATAAGTTGCATCAAATAAATTGATAAAGTTTCCTGTTAAGCTTAGTTTTTTATTGAAATGGTATTTTGCTGAAAAATCTACGATAAAGTTAGAATCTACACGCTCATCATCCGGAATATCACCTGAACCTGCAAGTGTTCTAAATTTACCATTATAACGACCACTTAAATTCAACTCATATTTAGCATGCTCTAAAGAAATAGCTGCATTAAATTGGTGTTTTGGTATGTATGGTAACTCGTCACCAATTTCTACTTCTCCCCAAATACCATTAGCACTATCAAAAGCATTTAAAAATTCAGTATTTGTAAATGTGTAGCCAAAGCTAATTGGTAATTTAAATTTTGAGTTGTTTGGCAGTAATTCATAGTTTAACAATAACTCTAAACCGCTTACTTCAACTTCACCAGCATTAAATTGGTCTAAATTACCTGTTCCACCAGTTGCTGCGATATCGCTTCCTAATAGATTGCTATAATCATTGAAGAAACCAATAAGTTCTCCTCGTAATTGTTCAATAGCAAAACGCGAGCCTAACTCAAAGTTGATACTTTCTTCAGCTTCTTCACCATCTGAACTTCCTGGAGGTGAGAATCCTTTGTGTACACCACCAAATAAAGAAATGTCTTTCGTAAATGCGAAGTTAAATCCAATACCAGGAATAAAAACGTCTACATTATTTTCTCTAGTAGATATATTATTACTAATTCTTGTTGGGTCACTACTGCCAAAATCTTCACGTTCTAAAAGAATATTTTCATAACGTAAACCTGGTGTAAAGGTTAAATCATTCCATTTTAACTTATACATTGCATAGGCAGCAAATGCTGTAGCACTACTAATTCTATTACCTTGAGCACCTCTTGGACCTTCAGACGTTCTGTCCAATTGTCCATTATTTATACTATAGCCATCTTCCCATTGAAAACGATCTTCCTCGTCATAATGGTAACGCACACCAATTTCTAAATCATGAAATGTATTATCGCCATACCAGTGATAATCTAGTTTTGTTTGTATACCAGTTGAATAGTATTCGCGATTATTAGCCTTTAATAATAGAGCGTCTGCACTTGAGTTTACGTCACCACGAACGATGTCCATATGATTAGCAAATGATGTTGGATTACTTATAATTTTGGCTATTTTTTGTTTATTTCCATTAAATACAACATCATCTAATTTAAACCAGTTACGTTTAAATTTATTTAAATAAGCATTAGTTGTTATTCTGAAATTTTTGTTAAAATTAATTTGATGAGATAATACAAATTGTGAATGTTCTGCTACTATCTGGTCGTCTTGAGACGACGCATAACGTTCATATGGAGTATTTTCGAAATCGTTTTCAGTTAGTCCTAAATAGGTTTCGTTAGAGACTTCATCTGAATATTGAAACTTGGCCTTAAAAGATTGTTGGTATTTAGCTTCAGTTTCACTACTGTAACTAACTTTTGCAAGTACTTCATTAATATCAAAACCAGTATCTTCTCCATTAGGAAGATTTTTAAATCCTTCTGAACCATAGTTTAAAAATTCAGCAACATAACCAAACTGACCATTTTTTCCACCAGCTTTAGCGTGTAAACGTCGTGTATTAAAAGCGCCATAGTTAGCAAGGATTCGACCACCAAACTCATCAGGAATCTGAGCGGAAACCATATTAATAGCACCGCCAGTTGTAAATGGACCATATTGTACCTGGCTACTTCCTTTTAAAACTTCAACGGCTTCCATACGTGCTACCGATGGAAAATAGTAAGCCGAAGGTGAACTGTAAGGCGCAGGTGCAATTAAAACACCATCTTCCATGATAGAGATTTTAGCGCTTCGCTGCGGGGATGTACCCCGTAAACTAATGTTTGGACGTAATCCAAATCCATCTTCCTCATAAAAAGTTACACCCGGTACTGAACGTAACACACGATTAATATCGGTATAGTTATATTTTTTTAATTCTTTAGGTGATATATAATATGATGCACCTGTTCGGTTTTTTGCTACGTACTTATTACCAAATATATAATTGGTATTAATGATAATTTCATCTAGTTTCTGAACTGAATCTTGTTTCTTTTTTTCGTTTTGGGATAATAATACACCCGAAAATGTAAATAATAGAAGAGATAAGCGTATTTTCATTTATTTAGACTGATTAAAAATAATATTTTGTTTTCAGTCGGCAAATTTATAACCTATTTTAATATTTTCAAACTTTATTTAGAATAAATAAAAATAATATTTTTTAAAAAATTTCTATTAATTTATTAGTAATTGATTAACTCAAACACATAAATATTAGCTTAACTAAAATCCTTCTACTAAAGTGAAATAAAATGTGTAAATTTGCTTGCAATTATATTCCTAATTGCATCATGAAAGCACACAACAATAAAATTTTAGGAGAAGGTCTTACATACGATGACGTCCTATTAGTTCCAGCATATTCCGAAATACTTCCTCGAGAAGTAAGTATTCAATCAAAGTTTACACGAAACATTACTACTAATGTACCTATTGTATCTGCAGCTATGGATACAGTTACAGAGAGTCGTATGGCAATAGCTATGGCTCGTGAAGGAGGAATAGGTGTTTTACATAAAAATATGACTATTCAAGCGCAAGCGATGAAAGTACGTAAGGTTAAACGCGCTGAAAGTGGTATGATAATCGACCCAGTGACTTTACCAATTGATGCTATAGTTAGTGATGCAAAGAATGCTATGCGTGAACATAGTATAGGTGGTATTCCAATAGTAGATGATAATGGATTGCTCAAGGGTATTGTTACAAATAGAGATTTACGTTTTGAACATCGCAATGAAAGACCAATTGTAGAGGTTATGACTAGTGAAAATCTAGTCACCGCTCCAGAAGGAACTTCCCTGAAAGATGCAGAGTTAATTCTACAAGAAAACAAAATTGAAAAATTATTAATTGTTGATGGCGATAAATTGGTTGGCTTAATTACTTTCCGAGATATTACTAAAGTGACTCAAAAACCGATTGCAAATAAAGATACATACGGTAGATTACGTGTAGCAGCAGCAATTGGCGTTACAGGTGATGCGGTAGATAGAGCAGAAGCTTTAGTTAATGCTGGTGTAGATGCTGTGATTATAGATACAGCTCATGGCCACACAAAAGGTGTTGTTAGTGTTTTGAAAGACATAAAGTCTAAGTTTCCAGAGTTAGAAGTAGTTGTAGGTAACATAGCTACAGGAGAAGCAGCTAAGTATTTAGTTAAAGCTGGAGCAGATGCTGTCAAAGTAGGTATTGGTCCAGGATCTATATGTACTACGCGTGTCGTAGCTGGTGTTGGTTTTCCTCAATTTTCTGCTGTTTTAGAAGTTGCTGAAGCTATTAAAGGTTCTGGTGTTCCTGTCATTGCTGATGGTGGAATTCGTTACACAGGTGATATCCCTAAAGCGATTGCTGCTGGTGCAGATACCGTGATGTTAGGTTCACTACTAGCGGGTACAAAAGAAAGCCCAGGTGAAACAATTATATATGAAGGACGAAAGTTTAAGTCTTATCGCGGAATGGGTTCTGTTGAAGCTATGAAACAAGGCAGTAAAGACCGCTATTTCCAAGATGTAGAAGATGACATTAAAAAATTAGTTCCTGAAGGTATTGTAGGTCGTGTACCTTACAAAGGCGAATTGTTTGAAAGTATTCACCAATTTATTGGTGGTCTTAGAGCAGGTATGGGATACTGTGGCTCTAAAGATATTCATACTTTAAAAGAAACAGGGCGTTTTGTAAAAATTACTGCTAGTGGTATTAACGAAAGTCATCCACACGATGTAACGATTACAAAAGAAGCGCCTAATTATTCTAGATAAAAAAATCAAGAAGCTATAGTTTCTAGGGCATTGACTAAATAGTCAATGTCTTTTTTTGTGATATATAGTCCGAATGAAATCCGGACTCCATTTAAACCATACGATGACATGGGTCTGGTGTCAATACCATAATCTTCAAACAAGCGCTTTTTTACTTTAGATACTGGCTGCCCAACAACTTCTAAAGTTTGTATCGCACAAGATAAAACATCATTTTCTGGAGTTTTTAGTTTAAACTTTGGGTTTTTATTAACCTTACTCCTAAAATAGGTTTTAAGGGCATAAGAACGTTCGGTTATTTTTTTTCCACCAATAGAATTATGAAATGCTACAGCATCACCAAGACCTAAATATTCGGGTAAGTTTCGGGTATTATAGTTTTCTAGACGTCTTATACTATTGTCTTTGTGCCCTTTTGCAACCATCAAAGGTTTTAAATAATGTTGACTTTCTTTTTTGGCATAAAAGACAGCAATACCTTTAGGTGCAAATAACCATTTATGAGCGCTAGCTGTATAAAAATCACAACCTAAGTCTTTTAGGTTTATGGAAAACATACCAGCTGTTTGTGCACCGTCTACAGCGACTAGAATACCTTTTTTATGAGCCATTTCACTAATTTCTTTGACTGGTATGATCATACCATTGGTGTTAACCATATGGCAAATGTTAATGACTTTTGTTTTTGATGTAATTGCATTTTCATATATATCAACGATTTCCGTTACTGATTTTGGAAGTAAAGGTAATTTAGGTCTTACTAAATTCACACCTTTTGTTTCTTGCCAGACTTCCCATGGAATATATGCACTAGTATGGTCATGGTTAGATAGTATAATCTCATCTTCAGGTTGCAAATCCATACTTTTTGCAATAAGATTCATACCTTCAGTAGTGTTATGTGTAATGGCAATTTCTTCTTTGTCAACCGAAAATAGGTTTGCGATATTTTTACGGACTTTCTCTTTCTCTTCTTGCCATGCACCCCACATGTACCTAGAAGGAAACGCATCTAAAGTCGCCCTGTAACTATTTGTAGCACCTTGCACAGAAATAGGTGACGGTCCTAACGAACCATTATTAAAATAGTATAAACCATCGTCAAAGTGGAATTGCACTTTGACCGTTTCCCAAAAATCCTCAGAACTGTCATTTAAATTGAAATCTGTAAGGGGCTTGAGACGTTTTTTATTTTCTGCATATAGCTGTGGAATAATTAATGTTGCTGCTGAAGCAGCAGTAATTTTTTTGATAAATGAACGACGATTAGATATACTCATTAGTTTGGTGATTTTATAGAGCTTAAAGCTATTGAATAAAATTTAAATCAGAATACAAATTTCAAGTTGGAATCTTAGCAGATAGTAATAATTTTATGATAGCATCTATGTCTCTGTGATTCTCTTTTTTAACAACATTAGTTTATTTAAGCTACGTATTAACAAGGCTCTTGCTATAAAGGCTATTAATAGCAATGATTACAATTATTGCTCTAAAGGCTAAACTTTGCAGTGCTTGTTCAGTTTTGACTTCATCTTGTGCGCTCAAGTAAGTTGTACCTATTAGAAACAAAAACATTGTAATTGTAAACTTAGATTTGAGAAAATCTACCCGTAGTTAGTGAATAAATATGGTATTAGTGGATTGGTTAGTTTAGGTATAAGCTAATTTAGTTAAAATAAAGTACTTGTATTATCAGAAATAATGTAAACCGGACTATCATATTATACTTTGTGAGCGTAAATAAATTAACTTTTTTTAGTATTGTAAGCTATAACACTATTATTCATTTCATTGTATATTTACATTTCATATGATAAATAAAAACGTTGTTATTATTGGCGCAGGAATAGCAGGTATTGCTGTCGCTATTCGTTTAAAATCTCAAGGCTATTCTGTATCAGTGTATGAGGCAAACTCATACCCAGGAGGAAAGCTTACAGCATTTAAAGACAAAGGATATCGTTTTGATATGGGGCCATCCTTGTTTACAATGCCCCAATTCGTAGAGGATTTATTTGCAATAGCCCAAACCAATATTTCTGATTACTTCGAATATAAAAAGAAGAACGTTGTTTGTAACTATTTTTATGAAGATGGAACTACATTTACAGCAGTGGCAAATGAAGACGAGTTTGCTAAAAATGCAGAACAGACCTTTAATATTAATGCTGAAGACTTACGAAAATATTTCAGTCAAAGTAAAAAGAAATACGATTTAACGGCTTCACTTTTCTTAGAAAAATCCTTACATAAATTTGACACGTATTTGTCAAAGGATACACTCAAAGCAATATTTAAAGTCAATAGTTTAGATATTGACACAACGTTAGATGCATATAATACCAAAATGCTAAAGGATGAACGTTTGGTTCAATTCTTTAATCGTTTCGCAACCTATAATGGTTCATCGCCATACCAGACGCCTGGTATAATGTCTATGATACCACATTTAGAGCAATATTTTGGAACATACTTTCCAAAGGGCGGTATGCATTCCATAAGCATGAGTTTGTATCAATTAGCAAAAGATATTGATGTTGATTTTCAATTTAATACCAAAGTTGAAAAAATACTTACTGAAAATAAACAAGTAACTGGTATTAAAACAGAAAGTGAATGGATCAAAGCAGATATTGTAATTTCAAATTCAGATGTGGTACCGACCTATCGTCAATTATTGAAAGATCATAAAGCACCAGAAAAGATATTGCAGCAACCACGAAGTAGTTCTGCACTAATTTTTTATTGGGGTATTAAAAAAGAATTCCCACAACTAGATTTACATAATATCTTTTTTTCAGAGGATTATGAAACTGAGTTTGATTATATATTCAATAAAAAAGATGTACACGATGACCCAACAGTTTACGTAAATATTTCATCTAAGGACGAAAAATCTGATGCTCCAAAAGATTGTGAAAATTGGTTTACAATGGTAAATGTGCCTAGTAATACAGGACAAAATTGGGACAAGATAATAGAACGTACTCGTAAGAATATTACAGCTAAGTTAAGTCGTCTACTTGGAGAAGATGTATCAAAACTTATTGAGTTTGAATCTATATTAGACCCACGCACTATTGAATCAAAAACACAAAGTTATCAAGGTGCTTTATATGGTGCATCAAGTAATAATAAGTATGCGGCTTTTTTAAGACACCCTAATTTTAAATCCAGCATTAAAAATCTTTATTTTTGTGGTGGTAGTGTCCATCCAGGTGGAGGCATACCACTTTGCCTACTTTCAGGTAAAATAGTTTCAGAACTTATAGAAAAATCTAACTAATGTTTGATAAGAAGTTTGTACATCACTTTTCAGTTTTTTTGATTTGGCTTTTTAGCATTTCAGGAATTTTAGGTATTCTTAATGAAGATTATACGGATTGGTTTTTAAGTAAAACGCCTCTTAATCTGTTATTGACCTTTGTCATTCTTATAGTAAACATAGTAAATCTAAAACCCAAAATAATAGTTGCATTAAGTATTCCTTTTTTTATAGGTTTTGTTACAGAAGCTCTAGGTGTTAATTATGGCCTTATTTTTGGAAACTATGCCTACGGAGAAAATTTGGGATATAAGGTTTTTGGCGTACCTCTAATTATATGTGTCAATTGGGCGTTGTTGACAGCAGTAACTGCGGATGTGGCTAAACTTATATCTAAAAACAGAATATTTTCTTCAATAATAGGAGGTGCTTTAATGACGATTTTAGATTTGATTTTAGAAGTCTCTGCACCAAGATTTGATTTTTGGGAGTTTGAAGGTGCTGCAGTCCCTTTACAAAATTATATCGGTTGGCTAATAACAGCTTTCGCAGCGCATTTGGGTTATCAATACTTTAAAGTAAAAACCAACATATCAATTTCTTGGCATATATTGATTTCAATAACCATTTTTTTCTCTGTGTTTTTGTTCTATTAAATGAAAGACTATGACTATATCATATTAGGTGCTGGTGCATCGGGATTAATGTTGGCTTATCGAATGGCTAGTGATCTGTTTTTTGATAATAAATCTATTCTAATCTTAGATAAAGACACTGATAAAGGTAATGACAGGACATGGTCTTATTGGGAAGAAGGTCTTGGCGAATGGGATGATATTATATATAAGACTTGGGATTGTGTGTTTTTTAGCGATAAATCATTTTCTGAGATTATTAATATCTCACCCTATTGTTATAAAATGATTCGTAGCGAAACATTTTATAAAAAGATGTGGAATAAAATAAATACAAAATCTAATGTAGAATTTATTAATACTTCAGTTCTTAACCATAAAATAGTTGACAATAAAGTATTAGTTACAACGACTTTAAAATCCTTTTCTGCAAATAAAGTCTTTAATAGTTTACCAAATACATCTTATTTAAAACAAGATAAATATCCTGTTTTACAACAGCATTTTATAGGTTGGTTTATAAAAACTAAAGTTGATACTTTTGACGACACTACAGCAACATTTATGGATTTTTCTGTTCTACAGAAAGGAAATACCCGTTTCATGTATGTATTGCCAATGGATAAGCAGACAGCTTTATTTGAGTATACCTTGTTCTCAAAAGATTTACTTGAGGTTTCTGAATATGAGGATGCAATCAAATATTACCTAAAAGAAAAAGGTATTAATGATTATGAGATAATTGAGACTGAAAAAGGCTCAATACCAATGACTTCTTATGATTTTACGGAATCAAACACGTCAAATATTTTTAATATTGGTACAGCTGGTGGTTGGACTAAAGCAAGTACTGGTTATACATTTAGGTTTACAACAAAAAAAACTAAAGATATTGTTAAACTTCTTAAAAGTGGAAAAGATATTTCTAAATATAAGAGTAAATCTAAGTTCTGGTTTTACGATTTACTTTTTTTAGATGTTTTAGCTAACCATAATGAAAGTGGCTCAACTTTATTTTCGAGTTTGTTTAAAAAGACAAATGTCAAAACAATTTTTAGGTTTTTAGATGAAGAATCTAATCTTTGGGAAGATTTTAAAATTATTACATCTGTGCCATCAAAAAACTTTATTTCTGCTTTATTTAAAAGGTTATTTAAATAATCAAATGCTGATTAGGTACTCTTTACAAGATTTTATCCCTGATAGACTTGACCGCGATGAGGTTTTAATGTATCTCTAATTGGTCTCATCTCATCTTCATCAACAACCAAATAAGCTATACTATGCATATCGCTTATGTTTTCAACACCAGTTGTGGTAATATCTAATTTTTGGTTTTTGATATATTCTTTGAGATGTATTAGGTGATGTTCAGCAGTTTTTTGACCAGCCGGACCTTTAAAATCCCAAATAAGTTTTAATTCTCGCATCTGATTAATTAATCATTTTAAATATACTATAAAAATAGAGATAATATACGTGTAAAGAATAATAATCAAGTGTAAAACATGTTATGAATTGACAACTTGTAAACTAGGCTATTTATATTATTTTTGTTGAGCTTATTAAGTTTATATTACTATTCAAATCTCATATAAGAACATTACAGTTATGCATATTAAATTACTTAGAGTTTTATTTCTAATTATTTGTTTTAATTTTTCTTTTGCTCAAAAGAAAGAAACTCTGTTAACTATTGAAGGTGAATCAGTATCTTCAAAAGAGTTTTTAAAGCTTTATAATAAAAATCTAGACCTTGTTAAAGACGAAAATCAAAAACAATTAGATAATTATCTTGAGTTGTTTGTAAATTATAAATTAAAACTAAAAGAGGCCCAAAATCTTGGTTTAAACGAGGATGCAAATTATAAGAGAGAATTTGAAAATTATAAAAAGCAACTTACCAAAAACTATTTATCAGATAACAAAGTTACTGAAGCTTTAGTAAAAGAAGCTTACGATAGAATGCGATATGATATCAAAGCTTATCACATACTAATAATAAATAATACAGAAGAGGAAGATACGCTTATTACATATAATAAATTATTAGATTATAGAAAAATTTTAGCTAATGAGGGTTTTGAAGTTGCTAAAACAAAGTATCACAATGGGGAGACAATTTTAGTTGAAGATCTTGGGTATTTTTCAGCTTTTAAAATGGTTTATGATTTTGAATCTGCAGCATACAATACTAATCCAGGAGAAATATCAATGCCTTTTAAAACAGATTTCGGATTTCATGTTGTCAAGGTAGATGAAAAAAGACCATCTCGGGGTACAGCAACAGCTGCTCACATTATGGTGTCTGTAAAACAAAACGACACCACGATTAATCCGGAAGAGCGCATCAATGAGATTTATAAAAAATTACTACAAGGTGAAAATTTTGAGGCATTAGCAAAACAATTTTCTGACGATAAGAGTTCCGCTCGAAATGGTGGTAAATTAAGGGCTTTTAAAAGTGGTCAACTCTCATCAATTGTTTTTGAGAATGCTGCTTTTGCATTGAACAAAGATGAAATAACAAAGCCTATAAAGACAAAGTTTGGTTGGCATATAATAAAACTCATAGATAAACAACCCATTCAATCATTCAACGAATTAAAACCGAAATTAGAATCTCAGGTAAAACGAGATGCACGCTCCAAATTAATCAATAGTGCTATGGTTAAAGAACTTGCTAAGCATTATAAGATTAATAAGAACCCTAAAGTCATATTATATTTTCAACCCATATTAAAAGATGCTTATTTCTCTGGTAAATTTAATTTACCTAAAGATTTTAAAACCGAAAGCCCAGTTATAACAGTAAACGATTCTATTTATACTAATAATGATTTTCTCCAGTACTTAAAGGCGAAACAACGCAATTATATGCGTCAACAAACCACTGTAAAAAAAGTTTTAGAAACTGAGTTTGAATTGTTTTATGAGCAATCTGTATTAGATTTTAGAGAAAAAAATCTTGTAAATGAAAACGAAGATTTCGCAGATATACTAAAAGAGTATAAAGATGGTTTGTTGCTTTTTGAATTGATGGAAAAGGAAATATGGAATAAAGCTTCGAAGGATTCAATAGGACTTAAAAATTATTACAACACTAATAAGTCTAAATACAAATGGGAAGATAGAGTAGATGTAGTGATCGCCTCAGCTGGGACTAAAGAAATAGCCGAAAGAGTCAAGAATTTAATTGGCAGCGGTAAAACTGTAAATAATATCAAGACAATTCTCAATACTGACGAGAAGCAAAATATCATATTTACATCTGGTCTTTTTGAAAAATATAATCCTAAATTACCTGAAGATTTAGAATTCAAAAAAGGAACTTCTATGGTATATGAACATAACCAAGGTTTCCAAGTTTACGATATCAAAGACGTATTACCTTCAGGATTCAAAACTTTAAAGGAAGCTCGAGGTACAGTAGTTAATGATTATCAAAACCAAATTGAAGAACAATGGCTGGAAGGTTTACGACGTAAATATAGGGTAGATGTTAATAACAAAGTACTTAAACGTATAAAATCAAAACTGAATAATTAATTGAAAACTAAAATATTATATATAATTCTTTTAGCAGTTATAATCTATGGTTGTGACCGTTTTAATTATGATAAAATTGATGATGCTGTAGCAAGAGTCAATGATTCGTATTTACATAAGGAAGACCTTAAATATATAACACCCAATAATGTTTCAAAGGCCGATAGCACTTTGTTAGCAAATAATTACATTAACAATTGGGCAAGTAACTTGTTGTTAATGGATAAAGCATTACTGAACTTGCCAGAAAAACAACAAGAAAGCTTTAATAGTTTAGTAAAGCAATATGAAAACGATTTATATACAAAAGCTTATTTAGAAGCCTTAGTAAAAAGGTCTATTGATACAACAGTATCAAAAGCAGAAGCTGATACAATTTACCAAAGAAATAAAGAGTCTTTTAAACTTAATGACGAGTTGTTAAAACTTCGTTATATAAACTTACCACAAAATGCTGTGAATTTAGAAGGTATAAAATCTAAGTTTAAAAAATTTGAAAAAAATGATAAAGTATTTTTAGATTCCATTGCTGTCCAGTTTAGGTCTTATTCTCTAAATGATTCAGTTTGGGTAAGAGCTTCACAGGTTATAGAAAAGATACCTGTAGCAAACCAAAGCAATAAAAATCAACTGTTAAAAAAATCTAATTTTGTACAACTCAAAGACTCATTAAACCTATATTTGATTCAAATTAATGATGTACTTTTACGCGGCGATTATGCGCCTTTAGATTATGTAAAACCAACGGTAATACAAATCATAAACAATAAGCGTAAATTAGAGTTGATTAAGGAAATAGAAAATGAAATTACTAAAGATGCTATTAAAAATAAACAATTTGAAATCTATAAATAAAAATATACTCTCAGTTTTTTTTGGGAGTTTTGTGCTTTTAGGGTTTTCTCAAGAAATTATTAAAGATGAGGTTAAAACTTCCGAGATTAAAGAGATAAAACTAACAGGGAACCGTATCAAGGCTGATGGTGTATCAGCAGTTGTAGGAGATTTTATTATTCTAGATTCAGAAGTAAATAGAAGAAAAGCTCAAATAAAAGCAGCAGGTGGAAACTTAGGCGATATCACTGATTGTGAATTGTTTGGTAGTGTTTTAGAAGAAAAGCTTTATGCACATCAAGCTATACAAGATAGTATTGTGATTAATGAATTGCAAATTCGTTCGCAAATTGACCAGCAAATGCAAGGAATTTTAGGAGAATTTGATGGCTCAATGACTAAACTATTAGATTTTTACAAAAAAGATTCAGAAGAAGCATTAAGAGAAGAAATCTATGAAATTAACAAAAATCAATCGTTAGCTTCTCAGATGCGAGATAAGGTAATCAGTGAAGTTGAAATCACACCAGAAGAAGTTCGACAGTTTTTTAATGAATTGAAATCTAGCGAAAATGGTTTACCAACTTTCGGTACAGAATTACAGATTTCAAATATTGTTGTTATACCTGAAATTACAGAAGAGTCTAAAAACGCAACTATAGAAAAGCTAAAAGGATTTAAAAAAGATGTTGAAGATAACGGTGCAAGCTTTACCACTAAAGTATTGTTTTTTACAGAAGATACTGGATCAAAAGCTACAGGAGGCTTATATACTTTAAACAGAAAAAGACCACGAATGGTTAAAGAGTTTAGAGATGTTGCATTTTCACTTCAAGAAGGTCAAATTTCTGACCCTTTCAAATCCATATTCGGTTACCACATCATTCTACTTGAAAAAATACGAGGACAAGAGTACGACGTTAGACATATCTTAATTAGACCAGAGATAACTCCTGATGCTATTGAAGCTGCTCAAAAGAAAATTAATGATATTCGAGTTAAAATATTAGACGGTTCAGTAACATTTACTGAAGCTGCTAAAGAGTTTTCTGATGAAAAGGAGACTAAAAATGAAGGTGGAAGAATGATAAATCCAATAACACAAGATTTTAACTTTGAATTGACCAAAATGGAACCAGACGTTTATGCACAGGTTCAAGATTTAAAAGATAATGAGGTGAGTCCAGTAATACAAGACGGTGATAGAGAAAACCCTATTAAATTTAAATTGATGATGGTCACTGATAGAATTAATGATCATGAAGCAGATTTTGCAAAAGACTACCTAAAAATTAAAAAATTAGCCTTACAGGATAAACATTTTGATGCTATTACAAAATGGCAAAAAGAAACTATTGAATCTACGTTCGTTAAGATTAATGGTGAGTATAGAGATTGTGAGTTTACGGGTAATTGGTTAAAAAATAGATAATATGTCGGATGTAACTACTATTGAGAACTTTGTAAAAAAACACAAAGCCCTTAAACAAGAAATTGCAAAAGTTATTGTCGGACAAGAAGATGTTATAAATCAGATATTAATTTCAATTTTTTCTGGGGGACACTCTTTGTTAATAGGAGTTCCTGGTTTGGCAAAAACTTTAATGGTTAATACTATTGCTCAAGCTTTAGGTTTGGATTTTAAACGTATTCAGTTTACACCTGATTTAATGCCTAGTGATATATTAGGTAGTGAGATCTTAGATGAAGACCGAAGGTTTAAATTCATCAAAGGACCAATTTTTGCTAATATTATTCTCGCGGATGAGATTAATAGAACACCACCAAAAACTCAAGCTGCATTACTTGAGGCTATGCAAGAGCGTGCAGTTACTGTTGCAGGTCATAATTATAAATTAGAATTACCATATTTTGTTTTAGCAACACAAAACCCAATTGAGCAAGAAGGAACATATCCATTACCTGAAGCACAGTTAGATCGTTTTATGTTTGCCATAAATTTGGAGTATCCATCGTTTCAGGAGGAAGTTGATGTTGTAAAAGCTACAACAACAGATTTAAAGGTTTCAGTTAATTCGTTATTCTCACCTCAAGAAATTATAGATTTTCAGAATGTCATTCGTCGCATTCCTGTTGCAGATAATGTAATTGAATATGCAGTAGCTATGGTAAGTAAAACAAGACCAAATAGCGATGCAGCAGCTAATTTAGTAAAGGAATATGTAGATTGGGGAGCAGGTCCACGTGCCTCACAGAATTTAATATTAGCTGCTAAAACCCATGCGGCAACCAATGGTAAATTTTCTCCAGATGCAGAAGATGTACAAGCTGTGGCAACTTCAATATTACGTCACAGAATTATAAAAAACTACAAAGCAGAAGCAGAAGGTGTCACCGATGAAGCTGTTATAAAAAGCTTATTCTAGTTTAATTGCTTCATAATATTACATTTGTATTATGTGGAATCATCCCAACAGAAATTTTGGTTTAGATGCTATTAGGGCTTTAGCTATAATACTTGTAGTGCTTTCGCATTGTACTTATATTTTACCAGAGTTTAATTTACAGTTAACAAATGGTATTAGACTTCTTGGTGCTACAGGAGTTGATATTTTCTTTGTGCTAAGTGGTTTTCTTATAGGAGGAATTTTACTGCGAAAATTAGAAGCTGGACAAACATCTTTTTCTGACTTAGTTCATTTCTGGAAACGAAGATGGTTAAGGACTTTACCAAACTATTTTGTTGTTTTAATTTTAAATGTGATAATAATCTTTTTTTTGAGAAACACATTAGTTGACAATATTTGGATGTATGTCCCATTTCTTCAAAATTTTGTAACAACACATCCTGATTTTTTTACAGAAGCCTGGAGTTTGTCCATAGAAGAGTATGCCTACATAATTTTACCTTTTCTTATTTACAGTTCTTTTTTATTTTTTAATAAGACTAATACTTCAAAAGCATTTTTATACACTACTGTTTTAGTTATTTTCATTCTATTTATTTTCAAAATTCAGTTTTATAATTCTTCAGAAATTAAAACTTATAATGACTGGAGTTCTCAATTCCGAAAAGTAGTTTTGTATAGACTCGATGCTATTTATTATGGTTTTGTAATGGTCTATTTGGTTTCAAAATATAAATTTTTCAAAAAAAATAGTTTGTTATTACTAGTTGTTGGAGCTGTATTATTTTTAAATCTTCATACTATAATAGTGTTATTCGATATCATGCCAGATGACTTTAAATTGTTTTATAGTGTTTTTTATTTACCTCTAATTAGTATAAGTATAGCTTTAGTATTTCCCTATTTTTTAAAATTAAAGGCTAATGATAACCTAAATAAAATCATTCAATACATAAGCACGCGTTCTTATGCTATCTATTTAGTGAACTATTCATTAGTATTACTAACACTTCTAAAGTTTTTAGAACCATCAGTTTTTTTTGTTTTCATTTATTTAATAGTAACTTTTGTTATTTCAGAGTTACTATATAGATGGATTGAATTACCTGTTTTAAAGCTTAGAAATAGATTAGTACCAAGAGACCATAAAAAGCATTAAATTTTGCTTATCAATTTATTGAGGTTTTAATTGTTAACTTATTAAATTATTAACCTTAAAATTGATTTATATTCAAATTAACTAGGTGATTTTTAGGTTGGATTGAATTATTCCTAATGATTATTCAATTCTATTACATATTTTCAAAAACGCTTTAAAATTTGTAAATTTGTGCTGCTAAAAAATAATTATCAACCTTTAAAAATACTATATGGCTTTTGACATTGATATGATTAAAAAGGTTTACGCTAACATGACGGAGCGTGTAGACGCTGCCAGAGATATTGTTGGTAAACCATTAACTCTTTCAGAAAAAATATTATACTCTCATTTATGGGACGGAAAACCTATAAACGCTTTTACAAGAGGAAAGGATTACGTGGACTTCGAACCAGATCGTGTTGCTTGTCAAGATGCAACCGCACAAATGGCATTATTACAGTTTATGCAAGCTGGTAAACCTAAAGTTGCAGTTCCAACAACAGTACATTGTGATCATTTAATTCAAGCAAAAGATGGCGCAGCCACAGATTTAAAAAATGCTAATAGTACAAGCAGTGAGGTTTTTAATTTTTTAGAGTCAGTATCTAATAAATATGGTATCGGTTTTTGGAAACCAGGTGCAGGTATTATTCACCAAGTAGTCTTAGAAAATTATGCTTTTCCAGGAGGAATGATGATTGGTACAGATTCTCACACTGTTAACGCAGGTGGATTAGGAATGGTAGCAATTGGTGTTGGTGGGGCAGATGCTGTAGATGTGATGGCCGGTATGGCTTGGGAACTTAAATTTCCTAAGTTGATTGGTGTAAAGTTAACTGGAAAAATATCAGGTTGGACCGCACCAAAAGATGTGATTTTAAAAGTTGCTGAAATCTTAACTGTCAAAGGTGGAACAGGAGCAATTGTTGAATATTTCGGTCCTGGGGCAACAGCTATGTCTTGTACAGGAAAAGGAACTATTTGTAATATGGGAGCAGAAATTGGAGCAACCACATCTACCTTTGGTTATGACGATTCTATGGAGCGTTACTTAAAAGCCACAGATAGAGCAGATGTTGCAGATGCAGCTAACAAGGTTAGAGATTATTTGACAGCAGATGCAGATGTTTATGAAAATCCTGAGCAATACTTTGATCAAGTTATAGAAATTAATCTCTCTGAATTAGGACCATTATTAAACGGTCCTTTTACTCCAGATTTATCTACAGAAGTAGGAACATCGATGACAGAGAAGGCAACTACTAATGAGTGGCCACTTAAAGTAGAATGGGGATTAATAGGCTCATGTACAAACTCATCATATGAAGATTTATCTCGTGCGTCATCTATAGCACAACAGGCAATAGATAAAGGTTTAAAAATGAAAGCAGAGTTAGGTATTAATCCTGGTTCAGAACAAGTGCGTTATACAGCTGAGCGTGATGGTATTTTAGGTATTTTTGAAAATTTAGACGCCAAGATTTTTACAAACGCTTGTGGTCCCTGTATAGGGCAATGGGCTAGATATAGTGACCCTAAGAATGCACCAAAGAATAGTATAGTGCATTCATTTAATAGAAACTTTGCTAAACGTGCTGATGGTAACCCAAACACGCATGCATTTGTAGCATCTCCAGAGTTAACTGCTGCTATCGCAGTTGCAGGTCGTTTAGATTTTAACCCATTGACAGATAAACTAATCAACGAAAATGGAGAAGAAGTTATGTTCGATGAACCAAAAGGTTGGGAATTACCGCCAAAAGGTTTTGAGGTTAAAGATAATGGTTATTTAGAACCTGTCGTTGACGGCAGCGGTGTTGACGTAACGGTTAACCCAACTTCTGAACGTTTACAATTATTAACACCATTTAAACCAATAGAAGGTAATATTACAGATGCTAAATTATTGATCAAAGCATTTGGAAAATGTACGACTGACCATATCTCAATGGCTGGACCTTGGTTACGTTACAGAGGTCATTTAGATAATATTGCAAACAACACACTCATCGGAGCTGTAAATGCATTCAATAAAAAAACAAATTTTGTCAAAAACCAATTAACAGGTGAGTATGGTGGTGTACCAGACACACAACGTGATTATAAAAAAGCAGGTGTTTGGTCTGTTGTAGTTGGCGATCATAATTACGGAGAAGGTTCATCTAGGGAGCATGCAGCTATGCAACCACGTCATTTAGGTGTAGCTGCTGTAATTGTTAAGTCTTTTGCTCGTATTCATGAAACTAACCTTAAAAAGCAAGGTATGTTAGGATTAACGTTTGCTAATGAAGCAGATTACGACTTAATCCAAGAAGAGGATACATTTAATTTTATAGATTTAGATGCTTTTGCACCTAATAAACAACTAACTTTAAAAATTGTTCATACAGATGGAAGTTCGGATACTATTAAATTGAATCATACATATAATGATTCTCAGATAGAATGGTATCACGAAGGTTCTGCATTGAACTTAATAAAAAAGCAGAACGCTTAATTAATTATTAATATAATTTAAAAGGCTTTGATTTAAATCAAAGCCTTTTTTTGTTGGTTAATTTTAAGATATATTTTTAACCTCCATTGTGTCATCTAAATAATTCTTTTATAAAAAAAAGCCTTTCGAATTTCGAAAGGCCTTTGTGTATTATTTTAGCTTACTACTATAATGCAGCAACATGTTTTGTCAATTGAGACTTTAAGTTACCTGCTTTGTTAGAGTGGATAACATTTTTCTTAGCTAACTTATCAATCATGCTAATAACAGAAGGCAACATTGCTTGTGCTTCTTTAGCGCTAGTTAACTCACGTAACTTCTTAATAGCATTACGAGTAGTTTTGTGCTGGTATCTGTTCAGCACACGTCTCTTTTCGTTACTTCTAATTCTTTTTAATGCTGACTTATGATTTGCCATGTTTATTATTTTTATTAAAAAATTGTAGCCCGTAGGGGAATCGAACCCCTCTTACCAGGATGAAAACCTGGCGTCCTAGCCGATAGACGAACGGGCCATTTATGTTAAGATTTCTATCGCTTTTTTTTTAGCTGTAAAAATCAATTTAAAATATAAATGAACGACAATGTTTCCATTGCGGATGCAAAAATACAACTATTTTTAAATGTTGCAACACCAAAGTAATTTTTTTTAAAAAAAATTAATAAGCCTTTGCGAAGAGCACACGTTGCTTAGATACATTACCTGAGAAAACACAGCGACCTTCTTCAATTTTACTATCATAAGGTATACATCTAATTGTTGCTTTTGTAAGCTCTTTTATTTTATTTTCTGTCTCAACTGTACCATCCCAATGTGCTGAAATAAATCCGGTTTTAGTTTCAAGTACTTTTTTAAACATTTCAAAGTCTTCAACTTCTGTTATATGTTCGTCTCTAAATTTCTGTGCTTTTTTAAATAAATCGTTCTGGATAGTTTTTAATAATTTAGAAATTTTACCTTCAATACCTTCAATAGAGACCACTTCTTTAGTTAACGTATCACGTCTAGCTAATTCAACTGTTCCGTTTTCTAAATCTTTTGGTCCAATGGCAATGCGTAATGGTACACCTTGTAATTCGTGCTGTGCAAATTTAGCACCAGGTCTAAAGGTATCTCTATCGTCAAACTTTACAGATATATTCTTAGATTCTAAATCAGATTTAACTTTAGATACAACTTTTTTAATAGCTGCTAATTGTTCATCGTTTCTGTATATAGGTACAATTACAACTTGATTTGGAGCTAAGTTTGGTGGTAATACTAAGCCTTGGTCATCACTATGCGTCATTATAAGAGCTCCCATTAATCGTGTGGAAACTCCCCAAGATGTTGCCCAAACATGATCTTTTTTTCCTTCTTTATTGGTAAACTTTACATCAAAAGCCTTAGCGAAGTTTTGACCTAAAAAGTGAGATGTACCTGCTTGTAGTGCCTTTCCGTCCTGCATTAGTGCTTCGATACAATGTGTATCAATAGCACCTGCAAAGCGTTCGCTTTCGGTTTTGACACCTTTAATGACTGGTATTGCCATAAAGTTTTCAGCAAAATCAGCATATAAATTATTCATTTGTTCAGTTTCGGCAATAGCTTCAGTTTTTGTTGCATGTGCAGTATGTCCTTCTTGCCATAAAAATTCTGCTGTTCTTAAAAATAGCCGCGTACGCATCTCCCAACGAACAACATTTGCCCATTGATTAATTAGTATAGGTAGATCTCTGTAGCTTTGAATCCATCCTTTGTAGGTGTTCCAAATGATAGCTTCACTTGTAGGTCTCACCACGAGCTCTTCTTCAAGTTTAGCATCTGGGTCAACTCTCAGTTTTCCGGGGTCATCTGGATCATTTTGTAATCTGTAGTGGGTTACTACAGCACATTCTTTAGCAAAGCCTTCAGCATTTTTTTCTTCGGCTTCAAACAAGCTCTTTGGAACAAAAAGTGGAAAATAAGCATTTTGATGTCCAGTGGCTTTAAACATTTTATCTAGCTCTGCTTGCATCTTTTCCCAAATAGCATAACCATAGGGTTTGATAACCATACAACCTCTTACTGCTGAATTTTCAGCCAAATCAGCTTTGACTACTAATTCGTTATACCATTTTGAATAATCTTCTGCTCTTTTTGTAAGATTTTTACTCATTATCAATTTTTTGGCACAAATATTGTGACTATGTTAAATAAACAAATAGTAGAGCAAAACTAACTATTTTTGTAACGTTCAACAATTTAAATCATCATAGATATGCGATTTACTTCTACACTCAAAAAATTATCAGTACTATTTATGGTATTTGGAGCACTTTTAATGCTTTCTTCATGTGGTGCCTATCAGTATGTTGGATACGATAACGATGGAATTTATAGTTCTGACGAAGTTGTAGTAGATGTAAATAAAGCAGCTACTAACAGAACTAATGATAATTATTATGCTAACTACTTTGAAGAACATGTAAGTGAAGCTCAATTATTACAGGATGAATCTGAAGTTTTTACAGATATAGACTCTTACAGTAGTGTTACAGTCGTTGATAACGAAGCAGAAATTATAGAGGATTATGGAGGTTGGGGTCAAGTGAACGATCAAGTAACGATTAACTACTATAATACTGGTTGGAATAACTGGGGCTGGGGAAGAAATCCTTGGTTTTGGAATTATGGCTTTGATTATGGATGGAGTACTTGGGGTTGGAATAGATGGTATGGTAACATTTGGTATAGTCCTTGGGCATGGAACGGCGGATATGGTTGGGGCTACAATAACTGGGGTTGGAATAACAGTTATTACGGGAATTATTATGCATACAACAATAGTAGACGAGGAAATGTTTATAATAGATCTTCAGTACAAAATGGTAGAAGAAATACTGTATTTAGAAGAAATACAACGTCAAGAAGAATTGCAAGTAATAACACTCGTGGGACAAGTGTCAGAGGTAACACTACTTCTACAAGACCGTCTCGTGGAACAGTAACACGCCCAAGAGGAACAATTATAAGACCATCTAGAGGTACTACTACCCGTCCATCCCGTGGTACGACTACTAGACCATCTCGTGGAACAACAACAAGGCCTTCAAGAGGTTCAACAACAAGGCCTTCAAGAGGTTCAACGACAAGGCCGTCAAGGGGTTCTGCATCTAGACCATCTCGTAGTGGAACAGTAAGAAATTCAAGAATTTCTTCTTCACGTTCTTCAGGAAGTGTTAGATCTTCCTCAAGAAGTAGTTCTTCAAGGTCATCAGGAGGCTCTCGTTCTAGTAGTTCTAGAAGTAGTAGAAGAGGATAATTTTCAAATCATATTTTAGTTTAAATTTATTATGAAAAAAATTATTTTTCTATTCATAGCATTATTGGGTGTGTGTTTTGTTTATGGTCAAGACATAACAGATGCTGTTAGATATTCTAATGACGAAGTTAAAGGGACAGCAAGATTCAGAGCCATGGGAGGAGCATTTGGTGCTCTCGGTGGAGATTTGTCAGCTGTAAATATAAATCCAGCTAGTTCTGCTGTTTTTACACAAAGTAGAGCATCCTTTACAACCGGATTTAATTCCATATCTAATAATTCTGAATATTTTGGAAGTTCTTTGAGTGATACTGACAGTAATATTAATTTTTACCAAGGTGGTGGAGTTTTTGTTTATGCATCGAATAACCCAAAGACTAAATGGAAAAAATTTTCTTTGGGAGTAGCATACGACCAAATTGAAAACTATAGTGATAGCTGGGGTGTATCATCATTAGATGCTTCTACATCAATTTCTGAATATTTTCTTGGTTACAGTCAAGGCCTTAGACTAGATGAAATTTCTGCATTTGCAGGAGAATCTTTAAGCGATGCTTATGCAGATATAGGTTCAGCATACGGTTATGCAAATCAACAAGCTTTTTTAGGATATGAGTCTCTAGTTATTGATCCTATCGATAATTCGGATGATAACACAGATTATGTTTCCAGTATTTTAGGAGACAGATTTAATCAAAATTATTTTTTTGAATCTGTTGGATATAATGGGAAAATAGCTATTAATTTTGCAGGTCAATATGATAACAAACTTAACTTAGGGCTGAATATAAACGCTCACTTTATTAATTATGAGCGCTTAACATTAATGAATGAAATTAACTTTAACCCAAATTCTGCGGTTGAGCGTGTAAACTTTGAAAATCGTCTAAGAACCACCGGTGCAGGTTTTTCTTTTCAAATAGGCTCTATATATAATATTACAAAAGAGTTGCGAGCAGGATTATCATATCAGTCACCAACCTGGTACAGAATAACTGACGAAACTAGTCAGTTTATTGAGACTCTTGTAAGTCAAGGTAATGCCTTCAGAGAGATTTATCCAGGAATTATAAACATCTTTCCTGAATATAAATTACGCACTCCAGCAAAATTAACAGGAAGCTTAGCTTATGTGTTCTCAGATAAAGGATTGTTTAGTTTTGATTATTCTCGTAAAGATTTTTCAAAATCTATATTTAGACCAACTGACGATCCATTTTTTGCTTTTCAGAATACTGAGATTCAAAACTTATTAAGCGTTTCAAATACGTATAGATTTGGAGCTGAATACAGGTATAATCAATTCAGTTTTAGAGGTGGTTATCGATTTGAAGAAAGTCCATACACAGACGATTCAATATTAGGTGATTATAGGGTTTATTCACTTGGGTTAGGATACAAGATTGGAGACTTTGCAATTGATCTGGCTTTTGTTCATGGTCAGAGAGATCAAAACAACTTATTATATTCTGATGCTCCTACATTTAGAGAAAGCGCACAAATAGATTCTAAACTTACCGATATTTTACTTTCGCTCTCGTTCGGAATTTAATATTACTTCATAACGATGATAATACACCATGTGATTTTAATGAAGCTGAAGAAAAAGTAATTGTTTTAATTTCCGAACAACTTGGTTTCCACTTTGTATTACCGGAGTGCCATTCTTAGAGCAATTGTATAATAAAGATAGGCAAGATGTTAAGTTTTATTTATAACAAACTAATCGGTACAGAATATTAAAGCTTTTAAAGCTAAAAACAAATACACGATTTCTGTTTATTCTATTTAAAATATTTTTTTGGAACGATAAGCATCCCAAAATTTTCACCTTTATTTCTACCCAAGTGTTTGTGATGAATTTTGTGAGCTCGTCTCACGCCACGAGCATATTTATTATCAATATTTCTTAACCATTTAAAACGCTGATGAATAAAAATATCATGGACAATAAAATAGGCCAAGCCATAAGCCATTATCCCAATACCAATTGGGAGACAATACCACATATTTTGTTCACCCCACAAATAGAAACAGGTCATACTTACTACAGCATAAAAAATAAAAAAAGCATCATTACGCTCAAACCAACTATCGTGGTCTTTGTTGTGATGGTCTTTGTGAAGGCTCCATAAAAAACCATGCATAATATATTTGTGTGTAAACCATGCATTGAATTCCATTATAAAGAATGTTCCAAAGAAAATAGATATCCAAATAAATGTTTGCATTTGGGTAAGAAATTTAAAGTAAGTTTAATTGATATTTCACATAGCTTCTGGTTAGAAGTTCTACCTTTTTATAATCAGGAACTCTTATTCTAGCAGATTTTATTTCTAAAGCTGGCGTCTTCTTAAGTTTATCTAGTAATTTACTGTAATATCTGTACGCCATAAATACACCAAAACGTGCTTCTAGAGGCAATTTTTTAATTCCCGCTAAACCTTTAGTAAAGTCCTCTTCAATATCAGTAATAATAGCCTGTTTTGAAGCTTCATCCAATTGATTTAAATCTGTATTTGGAAAATAAGTACGACTTAAGTCTTCAAAATCCGCTTTTAAATCTCTCAAGAAATTTACTTTTTGAAAAGCAGAGCCTAAGCTCATTGCAGAGTCTTTAAGTTCGTTATATTTCTTTTCATCTCCTTTAACAAAAACTTTCAAACACATTAAGCCAACTACATCTGCTGAACCGTATATGTAATCTTTATATTCTTCGGGAGTCAAATACTTTTGCTTGTAAAGGTCTTGATGCATACTCTTCATAAAAGCATCTACCATGTGTTTTTCGATATTGTATTTGTGGTAAGTTTCTTGAAATGAATTAAGGATTGGGTTTAAACTTATTTTTATTTCAAGTGCATCTTCTAAATCATTTGAAAATTTTTCAAATAGAACTGCTTTGTCATAATTATGAAACGTATCAACGATTTCGTCAGCAAATCTTACAAATCCATATATGTTATAGATGTCTTGCCTTATATTGTCAGAAAGCATTTTCGTTGCCATAGAAAACGATGTACTGTAAGAGGTTGTAACCAACTTACTACATTCTCTGGAAACTTTGTCGAAGATTGATTTCATGTGTTTAATTTTTAATTTGTTTTTTTATTAAGTCTGCTGCGAGTTTACCAGATATTAAAGAAGGTGGAACTCCAGGACCTGGAACTGTTAGCTGTCCAGTAAAAAAGAGATTTTTTACTTTCTTACTCTTTAGATTAGGTCTAAGAAATGCAGTTTGAGAAAGCGTATTTGCCATACCATATGCATTTCCTTTGTAAGAATTATACTCTTTTTTAAAGTCCTTAACACAAAAAGACTCATTAAAGATAATATTATTTGTAACCTTTTGGTTAGTTTTCTTTTCAAATCTGTCTATAATGATATCAAAGTATCGTTGTCTGAGAGCTTCTGTATCTTCAAGATTTGGTGCAATTGGTATTAAAAAGAAACCTGTTTCACAATCTTTTGGTGCCATAGAAGCGTCCGTAATTGAAGGAAAATTAACATAAAAAAGCGGTTGTTCAGGCCACTTTGGATTGTCATATATGTCTTCGGCGTGAGCTTCAAAATCGGTATCAAAAAATAAATTATGATGTTCGATATTTTTAAGTTTTTTGTCAAAACCAACATAAAAAAGAAGAGAAGAAGGTGCAAATGTCTTTTTATCCCAATAAGTTTCACTATACTGTCTGTATTCTTTTTTAAGCAAAGTTTCTGAGTGACAATAATCAGCGCCACTTAATACAAAATCAGAATCTATTTCGTTTCCGTTTACAGTAATACCAGAAGTTACTCCATCAATAACATTAATCTTTTCAACTGCAGTGTTTGTATGTATTGTAACACCTAGACTTGTCGCTAAATCTCTCATAGCTTTAATAACTTCATACATACCACCTTTAGGATGCCATGTACCTAAACCAAAATCTGCAAAATTCATAAAACTGTAAAACGAAGGAGTATTGCTTGGTTTAGCACCAAGGAACAAAACAGGGAACTCTAAAGTCGAGATTAATTTTGGATTTTTAAATTTTCGTCTAACCTCACTGCTAATCGTTTTAAAAAATTGATCCACACGTGTTACAGTTTCTTTTGTAACTAATTCTAATGGAGATAAACCAGGTTTTAAGACTATCTTATTTATAGCAATATCATAATTGTCTTGAGCTTTTGATATAAATTTACGTAGCGGTCCAGAACTTCCAGCTTCTATGCGTTCAAATTCATCACAAATTTTGTCCATGGTATCTCCAATGGTTATTTCATCATCAGAGAAGAAGATTTTGTATGCAGGACTTAATTTATCTAGCTCATAATAATTTTTAGTAGATTTATTGAAGTCGTTAAAAAATTTTTCAAATATATCTGGCATCCAATACCAACTTGGGCCAATATCAAAAGTAAAACCTTCTTTTTTTAGTTGTCTAGCCCTTCCACCTACAGAACTGTTTTTCTCAAAAATTGAGACTTCGTAACCATCTTTTGCTAGATAGCAAGCTGCGGAGAGCGAAGAAAACCCCGAACCTATTATAGATATTTTTGTCATTAAATAAGATTGTCTGTAACTTCTTGAATTGATTTGAAACATTTAATTTTAGGAGGAATATTATCCATGTCTATGCTATTTAGCATCTGACCTAATATCCAAAATTCAGCATCAGATTTTTTTAGTAGGGTTTCACTAAAATCACTCAAGTAATCATCAATCTCTTCTTTCAATGGCTTAATAGTAAAATATGATAAAAATATAATATCATCGTAATAATTAAGAATATCAGCAAGGCTTTCCATTGGTACGCTCTGGCCTAAGAATATACAATGAAAGTTATGACTAACAATCTGGTAATTTAAAAACATGATACCAAGTTCATGTATTTCATTATCAGGTAAAAAGAGTACAAATGTTTTTTTAGAATTTGGTTTAGCTTCTGACTGAATAAACTCTGTATTAATTAATATTTTTTGACGAATCAGTGTAGTCAAAAAGTGTTCGTGGGCAGGTGTTATAGTATTTGTCTGCCATAACAATCCAATTTCTGTAAGTAAAGGAATAAATATATCATAAAATATATTCTCAAAAGATTTATCCTTTAACAAAGATTCATATGTATTGTAGAAAAGAGCTTGATCAAAATTAAGCATTGATAGCTTAAATGAATTAATGGCATGACTCTCTAAATTTGTTTGTGATGCAATTTCTCTGACTAAAGCAGGAATTTCTTTTGGCTTAAGCGTTGCTATTTTGGATATTTTGTAACCATTATTATTAAGGTAGCTGACGTTTAGCATTTTTTGAAAGCTGGCTAAGTCGTAATATCTTATATTAGTGTCCGTTCTTTTAGGGGATAAAAGGCTGTAACGTTTCTCCCAAATACGAATAGTATGTGCTTTAATACCAGTAAGATTCTCTAAATCTTTGATACTAAATTTATTTTTCATGTTATTCATATACCCTTTGTTTGTTTATAGAAATAAAATTAACGTTAAACAAAAATAAGTTTTTAACTCAAAAGGGTGGTGTATTTAACAAAAAATAAGTAAATAATTATGATATATATTAAAGTGCGCACGAGAAGACTCGAACTTCCACGGACTAATGTCCACCAACCCCTCAAGCTGGCGCGTCTACCAATTCCGCCACGTGCGCAAAAAAATGAAGTATAAATATAAAAAAAAGTTAAGCAATTTGCTTAACTTTCTGTGACTTGGCTGGGGCTCGAACCCAGGACCCTCTCCTTAAAAGGGAGATGCTCTACCAACTGAGCTACCAAGTCATTAGTGATTTCTCTAATGAGGGTGCAAATATAAAATGTTTAATTAATAAAACAATGCTTTTTTTATATATTTTTTTGTTTTTTTGTAGCATAACTTTCTAGGTATTTCACTATCAATTTGTAAGGTTTTATGATTATAGTTTTAATGGGATATATGGGGTCCGGTAAATCCATAATTGGAAGAGAATTAGCTTCCGTTTTTGGATATGAATTTATTGATTTGGATGATTTTATTATAAGCAATGAAGGAATGTCTGTTAACAAAATATTTGATTCAAAAGGAGAAATCTATTTTAGAAAAAAAGAAGCTCAATATCTAAAAGAAATTTTAGAAGAACGCACTAAAATTATATTATCTCTTGGTGGAGGCACACCTTGTTATGGAAAAAATCTAGACTTAGTTTTGAACAACAAGAATATTGAATCTTTTTACCTCAAAACTACTATCCCTGAGTTATTAAAACGTTTAAGATCCGAAAAAAATAATCGTCCTATTATTAGTCATCTTGATACAGATGAAAAACTAATTGAATTTTTTGGAAAGCATTTATTTGAACGATCTCCTTTTTATTCAAAATCAGATTATACTGTTAGTACAGATAATAGGTCTACATCAGCTATTGTTGAAGAAATTGTTTTGAAATTAATCTAAATAGGCCTCGTATGGCTGTTTACTCAAATTAACATTTATATGCTCTTTCAAAGACGTAGATAAAGAAATACCTTTAAAATCTGCTTTTACAGGAAATTTTTTATGGTTTCTATTGACTAGAACAGCAGTTTTAAATTGCTTTAGAGGTACTTCTAAAAAATGCCTTACACCATAAATTAATGTACTTCCAGAGTTAAGTACGTCATCTACTAATATAACAGATTTATTGGTATAATCTTCAGGTGTAAGTGATGTAAATAATGAATTTAAAGGTGTTTTTTTATCAATAGTTACATTACATAACATGCTATTAATATCTGAAATCTTATCCAGGTTGGCTTTAAGTTTTTTTGCTAAAAGAAATCCGTTTTTATCAATACCAGCTATTATTAGTTCTTTCTCATTTACATTAGTTTCATAGATTTGATAAGCTATGCGTTTGATTTTATGCTGAATTTCTTGATGATTTAATATGGTGTTTTTTTCTGATGACATGAGCATTTTTTTCAAATATATAAAGAGTTATTTATTCTTAAGCTTTAAACCAAAAATCATTCTTCTTCGTCTATATAATTTTTTATTGAGCGTCTATCTTTTTTAGTTGGTCGTCCAGTACCTTTTTTTCTGTAATATTCTTTGCTATATTTTAACAAATCTTGAGCTTCGAATTCTAATTTTGGTGTCAAATCTGTTCTATAAATATCAACTAGCTTTGCACCTAACCGATTTGCAGGAATGTCATTTACCTTAATCCTATAATTAATTTGATTTTTTCTGAGAGTAATTATATCACCTATAAATACATCTCTACTGGGCTTTACGACAATGTCGTTTACCTTAACTTGCCCTTTTTTACAGGCAATTGATGCTTGATTTCGGGTTTTGTGATATCTCACACACCATAAATACTTATCTATCCGCATATAATTTAACTAAAAAGTGCGTTAATCAATTTGTACAAAAGTATTATATTATTGTATCTTGCGCCCTAAAATTAAGCAATATTGAACGGTGTTTATGACTTTATAAACATGTATTTAAACGACCCTATGAAATTAAGAACATTCCTATCCAGTATTTTTGTTTTTACAGTAATAATTTTTTCTTGTTCACCAGATGACCCAGATGTTGCATTGGTGCCAGATAGAGACAGAACAGAGCAACAAGCAACGGATAAGGCTTTATTGTTAATATACTTGGATACACATTACTATAACAGTACTGATTTAAGTGCAATAAACAATCCAGAACCAAGTGATATAATAATATCAGAGTTGGTAGATGGCGGAACTGTACCTGCAGGTCATACGTTGTTGGCTAGCGCAGTTGAGACAAGGACTACAGTCTATGAAGAAACAGATTATGAATATTACATCTTAAAGATTAGTCAGGGTGGTGGAGATAATTCACCTAATTTCACAGATAAAGTGCGAGTAGAGTATGAGGGCAGCTTAATTGAAGATGCTTCTGTTTTTGATAGTGCTGTAAATCCTGTAGATTTTAATCTAGTAGGTTTTGGTGTTAATTCTGGTGGAGTAATCACTGGATGGCAACGTGTTTTTCCAGAATTCAATACAGCTGCAAGTTTTACAACTGGTTCAAATGTCGAATATGATGATTATGGAGTAGGTGTTATGTTTTTACCGTCTGGTTTATCGTATTTTTCTTCTCAGCTCGTGGGTATTCCTTCTTACTCTAATTTAATATTTAAGTTTACATTATTTCAATCAGAAGTGAATGATCACGATAATGATGGTGTCCCGTCATACATTGAGGACTTAAATAATAATTCAAGTACTTTTGATGAAGATACAGATGAGAATTCAATAGTTAATTACGTAGATCCAGATGATGATGGTGATGGTGTGCTAACAAGAAATGAGCTTTTTAGAACAGAATATATCGTTGACACTAATATTGGCGAATTAGAGCCTGTATTAGATGCTAATGAATTTGAGTTATCTAGAACGCAATCATTAGGAGTAATCACTATAACTACAGGTACAATATTAGATACGGACAACAATAGTATTCCAGATTATTTGGATGAGAATATTACTATAAATTATGTTGAAGATTAAAAATATCAATCAATAAAAAAACCGCTAAGTTAATTTAGCGGTTTTTTTATTTGTATTATTTAAATAACTACAGTTTGTAAGATAAACTTAAAATAAGTTGCTCGGGTCTTGTGTCTAATCGGTCAAGTGAAATAACATTATTATTGTCAATAAAAGTCGCTTCATTGTCACTAAAACCTCTTTCATATCTTAAATCTATACCTAATCTATTGAGGTTCAGTCCGATACCAAAATTCAAACCTACGCTAAAATCATTGTCAATATCATTAACTGTAGCATCACCAAAATCTGTATCAAGAATGTATTGCAAAGATGGACCTGCAAACACATTTACTGGGCCTAAAACTTTTAGTCCAACTAAAAGAGGTACATCTATTTTCTGAACATCTAAATCACCTTTATCATAATCACTTTTTGTTTTGGTATAAACTATTTCCGGTCTGAAATATAATTTGTTTCCAAGTTTACCAAAGACTCCAATATGGTAACCCACATTTTGATCTGGGTTCTCAAAATTAGTGGTAACAGATTCAAAATAATCTCCGTTTCCACCATAATTTAAACCGGCTTTAATTCCAAATCCGCTTCCAGATTGCGCAAATAAGCTGGTTGAAAATCCTGCTACAAGGAGCACATTAAAAAATAAATTTTTCATAATTATTCGATTTTGATTTAGGTTACTTACACAAAAACGCTGCCAAACTCAATTTATTTTCTGCTGATTACTTTTTTTGAAGCTTGGATAATCGCTTTGCTGCTTAGTCCGTACTTATCCATAAGCTGCGCTGGAGTACCAGATTCTCCAAAGGTATCATTAGTAGCCACAAACTCCTGAGGCGTTGGTTTGTTCTTTGCTAAAACTCTAGAAATACTCTCTCCTAAACCACCTAAATAATTGTGCTCTTCGGCAGTTACAATACACCCAGTTTTTGAGACAGATTCTAAAATAGCAGTACTGTCTAGTGGTTTTATAGTATGAATATTAATAACCTCAGCAGAAATACCTTCTTCATTTAATACTTTAGCAGCTTCGAGTGCTTCCCAAACTAAATGACCGGTTGCTACAATAGTCACATCATTTCCTTCAGTTAGATTAACAGCTTTACCGATTTCAAATTTTTGATTTTCAGTAGTGAAATTTGCTACTTTTGGACGTCCAAACCTTAAGTAAACTGGTCCATTATGATCAGCAACAGCTAATGTTGCTGCTTTGGTTTGGTTATAATCACAGGTATTAATAACTGTCATACCAGGAAGCATTTTCATCAAACCAATATCTTCTAATATTTGGTGCGTTGCACCATCTTCACCTAATGTAATACCTGCATGAGATGCACAAATCTTTACATTTTTTCCTGAATAAGCTACACTTTGTCTTATTTGATCGTAAACACGACCAGTTGAAAAGTTTGCAAATGTTCCTGTAAAAGGAATTTTCCCACCAATTGTTAGCCCCGCAGCAATACCAATCATATTGGCTTCAGCAATACCAACTTGATAAAAACGCTCTGGATGATTAGCTTTAAAAGCATCCATCTTCAAAGAGCCTATTAAATCGGCGCAAAGCGCAACAACATTCTCATTTGTTTGTCCAAGCTCTGTTAAGCCAGCTCCAAATCCTGAGCGCGTATCTTTATTTCCTGTGTTTTCGTATATTTTCATAATTCTAAAATCGTAATTTCTAAATCAAAAGTGGATTAATAATCTCCTAAGGTTTCGGCATTCTGTTTTAAAGCAATTTCTAATTGCTCATCATTAGGCGCTTTTCCATGCCATGCATGTGTATGCATCATAAAGTCAACTCCATTACCCATTTCAGTTTTAAGTAAAATACAAACAGGTTGTCCTTTTCCAGTTCTAGATTTAGCTTCAGCCATACCTTCTAAGATACCTTCTATATTATTTCCTTCCTCAATTTCAACTACAGTCCAACCAAAAGCTTCGAACTTTTGTTTAATACTTCCCATTGGTAAAACATCGTCTGTTGCACCATCAATTTGTTTCCCATTTAGATCAATGGTAGAAATGATATTATCAACTTTTTTTGCAGAAGCATACATAATAGCTTCCCAGTTTTGACCTTCTTGTAATTCGCCATCACCATGAAGACTGTAGATCAAATGCGAATCATTATTTAGTTTTTTAGCTTGCGCAGCTCCAATAGCCACTGACATGCCTTGCCCAAGAGAACCTGAAGCAATCCGTATACCTTCCAAACCTTCGTGAGTTGTTGGGTGACCTTGAAGTCTTGAGTTAATTAGTCTAAATGTATTTAACTCATCAACTGAAAAATATCCTGAACGTGCCAATACACTATAATATACAGGAGAAATATGTCCATTTGAAAGGAAGAATAAATCTTCACCAATACCATCCATTTCAAAATGATCTTTTCTATCCATTATCTCTTCATATAGAGCAACAAAAAATTCGGCACAACCAAGTGAACCTCCTGGATGACCTGAGTTTACTTTGTGTACCATACGAAGAATGTCTCTTCTGACTTGTGTTGTTAAATCTTGTAATTTTTTAATGTTTGACATTTTTTAATAACTTGTTTTTGTGCTTCAAAAGTAGTGGTTTCATGAAGTGTAACAAAGCTATAAAGAAGTCACTTATTAACGATTTTATTGAATTGCTAACAATTTTAATTTTAATTAAGAGCATATGCAATTGAGTTAATTATATTTGCCTATTCACAACAATTTTGATGGATTTTAAAAATATTGCCATAGATGCTGGTAGTAAAGCCAGAGCAGGAGAGATAATTACCGATCACGGAAAGATTGAAACACCAATTTTTATGCCTGTTGGTACAGTTGCTACTGTAAAAGGTGTACATCAGCGTGAATTGAAAGATGATATTAATCCTGATATCATTCTTGGTAATACGTACCATTTATATCTAAGACCGCAGACCAGGATTTTGGAACAAGCAGGTGGTTTACATAAATTCATGAACTGGGATCGAAATATCCTTACTGATTCTGGAGGTTATCAAGTGTATTCCTTATCTGCAAATCTTAAGATTAAAGAAGAAGGCGTGAAATTTAAATCTCATATCGATGGGAGCATGCATATGTTTACACCTGAGAATGTCATGGAAATACAACGCTCTATTGGTGCAGATATAATTATGGCTTTTGACGAATGTACACCATATCCGTGTGATTATAATTATGCAAAGCGTTCGATGCATATGACACATCGTTGGTTAGATAGATGCATTAATCATTTAGAGAAAATACCTTTTAAATACGATTTCGACCAAACATTTTTTCCAATAGTACAAGGCAGTACTTACAAAGATTTAAGAAAGCAGTCGGCAGAATACATAGCAAATGCAGGAGCGCAAGGTAATGCTATCGGTGGACTGTCTGTTGGAGAACCTGCTGAAGAAATGTATGGAATGACCGAGGTTGTTTGTGATATTTTACCAGAAGACAAGCCAAGATATTTAATGGGAGTTGGAACTCCAATAAATATTTTGGAAAATATTGCGTTAGGTGTAGATATGTTTGATTGTGTAATGCCAACTCGAAATGCTAGAAACGGAATGCTATTTACAGCAAATGGCACAATTAATATAAAGAATGCAAAATGGGCGGATGATTTTTCTCCGATTGACGATATGTGTATTACATATGTAGATACAGATTATAGTAAAGCATATTTAAAGCATTTGTTTACAGTAAACGAATTATTAGGAAAACAAATTGCAACTATACATAATCTTGGATTTTACCTTTGGTTGGTAAGAGAGGCACGTAAACATATTATTGCGGGAGATTTTAGAGTTTGGAAGGATAAAATGGTAAAACAAATGGATAAACGTTTGTAGTATGAAAATATTAGATTGGTACATACTTAAACGTTACTTATTTACATTTTTAATGATGTTATTGCTATTTATTCCAATAGCAATAATGGTTCATCTTGCTGAAAAAATCGGAAAGATTATTAGCAATGATGTGCCATTAGATGAGTTGGCTATGTATTTATTAAACTTTACTATTTATTTCGCTAATTTACTTTTTCCGTTATTTTTATTTTTATCAGTAATATTTTTCACTTCAAAATTAGCCAGGAATACTGAGGTTGTAGCATTTTTAAGTTCTGGTGTTTCATTTACGAGGTTTTTAAGACCCTATATAATTGGGGCTATAATTGTTGCAATTATGGCCTTATTCTTAGGAATGTTTCTAGCACCAAAAGCTAGTCAAGGTTTCAATGAATTTAAATACAAATATTTATCCCGAAATAAGAATATACAAGACACTAAAGATGTTTTTAGAAGAATTACAGACAATGATATTATATATGTAAGTTCTTATGACCCAAAATCCAAAAGAGGTCAAAATTTTACATTAGAGCATTATAAAGACAATAAATTAGAATATAAAATCTTTGCAAATAGTATTCAGTATATTGAAGAGGATTCTATATATAGATTGAGGTCTTATTATAAAAGAAGTTATGATAGTATTGGAAACGTTACAGTTGAAGAGAAGCGAAGATTGGATGTAGAATTCTCTTTTGACACAGATGATTTAACACCTGTAAATTATATAGCAGAGACAAAACCCTATAACGAACTTGTCGAATTTATTGACAAAGAAAAACAAAGAGGTTCTCCAAATATTGGTCGCTACGAGGTGGTTAAATATAGAAAATGGAGCTTACCAATATCTGTATTTATTTTAACAATCATTGCTGTTGCTGTCTCCTCAAAAAAACGACGTGGTGGTATGGGTGTAAACCTTGCAATTGGTATTACTATAGCTATGATTTATGTCTTTTTTGATAAAATATTTGGTGTAATGGCACAACAATCTAATTTTTCTCCATTAGTAGCGGTATGGTTTCCGAATATTGTTTTTGGTATTTTAGCAGGATATTTATTATACAATGCAAGGCGATAATTTTAAGCATTACTTACACTTACATTTTTTAGTTTTTATAGCTGGATTTACAGCAATACTGGGTGAAAAAATATCAATAGGTTCTTTTTCTTTGGTTTGGTATCGTATGCTCATTGCTGGCCTATTAATGTTTCTATATATTAAGATAACTAAAAAAAATCTAAAGATTACTCGTCGTCTTACCATGCAACTGGCAATAGCAGGACTAATAATTGCGGCACATTGGATTACATTTTTCGAGGCGATTAACCAATCTAATGTATCAATAACTCTAGCAATGTTTTCTTCAGGGGCATTTTTCGCTTCATTTATTGAGCCTATCTTCTTTAAGAGAAGAATACTCTGGTATGAGATTCTGTTTGGTATAGTCGTTATTTTTGGTGTGTTTTTAATTGTACAAGGCGAACTAAAGTATATCAATGGTATCCTTTTAGGTATTTCATCTGCTTTATTTTCAGCACTTTTTGCAGTTATTAATGGAAAGTTAATTTTAAAACACAGAGCAAGTGTTATCTCATTATATGAGTTTGTAAGCGGTGTCATATTTATAACAATTTGTATCTGTATATTTTATGGTGGATTTGATGCCGAGTTTTTTAATCTTTCAAACGATGATTGGATATATATAGCGATATTAGCTTCAATTTGTACAGCTTATGCTTTTATTGCTGCAGTTGAGGTTATGAAATATATTTCACCTTTTACTGTAATTTTGAGTTATAATTTAGAGCCAGTGTATGGTATATTATTAGCGCTTTATTTCTTTCCTGAAAATGAACAAATGTCACCACAATTTTATTATGGGGCCATTATAGTTATTCTTGCGGTGATATTAGATGCTATTATTAAGAATTACCGTACAAAGACCTTGAAAAAATTCAATTAATCACATTAAAATGTAATTAGCTACACAGTAATTTATATTTTTGTGAACTAACTAAAAAATCTAACTTCAAATTGTATGGAATATTTAGAGTTTGAATTACCAATAAAAGAATTAGAAGATCAATTACAAAAATGTAAGCTCATAGGTGATGAAAGTGATGTTGATGTTACTGAAACCTGTAAACAAATTGAAAAAAAGCTAGCTGAAACAAAGAAGGATATTTATAAAAATATATCGGCTTGGCAACGTGTTCAATTATCTAGGCATCCAAACAGACCCTATACTTTAGACCATATCAATGCGCTTTGTGGAGATTCATTTTTAGAATTACATGGTGATAGAAATGTAAAAGATGACAAAGCTATGATCGGTGGTCTTGGTAAGATACATGACCAAACATACATGTTTATTGGTCAACAAAAAGGTTTTAATACTAAAACAAGACAATACAGAAATTTTGGGATGTCTAATCCTGAAGGTTACCGTAAGGCGTTACGTTTAATGAAGTCTGCTGAGAAATTTGGTATTCCTGTAGTGACCTTGATAGATACACCTGGCGCTTACCCTGGTTTTGAAGCAGAAGAACGAGGACAAGGAGAAGCTATTGCAAGAAACATCTTAGAAATGACACGATTAAAAGTCCCAATAATTACTATAATTATAGGAGAAGGTGCTTCTGGTGGAGCATTAGGTATCGGAGTTGGTGATAAGGTAATGATGTTAGAAAATACATGGTATTCTGTTATTTCACCTGAATCTTGTTCTTCAATTCTATGGAGAAGTTGGGAGTACAAAGAGCTAGCTGCTGAAGCGTTAAAATTGACAGCAAAAGACATGAAACGTATGAAGCTTGTAGACCAAATTATCAAAGAACCATTAGGTGGTGCACACAAAGACAGAAATAAAACATTTGTAGCTGTAAGAGATGCGATTATAAAAACTTTTGAAGAGCTTAAAAACTTATCACCAAAAGAGTTGGTTAATCAACGCATGGAAAAATACAGTGAAATGGGAGTATATAAATAAAAACTTCAACAAAACATAGCACACTATAAAAAAAACTGAGGCAGCAGCTTCAGTTTTTTATCGCTATTAACAATATAAGCAAGTTATCAACAGTTAAAATGTTAATCAGTTGTTGATGATTGGAAGAAATTAAATCAATTTTTTCTTAACGATTTATTTACTTTCGTAAGCCTTTGGAAAAAGTACAATTTCTCATAAAATGATTGCTTTTTTTAAAATATTATCCATTAAATTGAGAATTTAATAATGAAACAACCCAAACCAGTACAAGGCTATAAAGTAGATAAAAGCTCTATAATAAGTCTAGAGAAAGGAAAAATTCCACCTCAAGCTTTAGATTTAGAAGAGGTTGTACTTGGTGCGATGATGATTGACAAAAAAGGAGTTGATGAGGTTATAGATATTTTAAGCCCAGAAGCTTTTTATAAAGAAGCGCATAAATTAATTTTTGAATCTATTTTCAAATTATTTGAAAATAGTGAGCCAGTTGACTTATTAACAGTTTCTACTCAATTACGTAAAGACGGAAAACTAGACTTAGTTGGTGGAGATTTTTATTTAATTTCCTTAACTCAACGGGTATCTTCCTCGGCGCATATCGAATTTCATGCACGCATTATACTTCAAAAATATATACAACGAAGCTTGATTAAGATTTCTAACGAAATTATAGAAGATGCCTATGATGAAGGACAAGATGTTTTTGATTTACTTGATAATGCTGAAGCAAAACTTTACGAAGTAACTCAAGGCAATGTAAAAAAATCTACTGAAACTGCTCAGAGTTTGGTAATTCAAGCAAAGAAAAAGATTGAAGAAATTTCAAATAAAGAGGGAATGAGTGGAATTCCTTCAGGATTTGATAAACTAGATAAGTTAACATCTGGTTGGCAACCTTCTGATTTAGTTATTATTGCTGCGCGTCCAGGTATGGGTAAAACAGCATTTACTTTAACGATGGCACGAAATGTTGCCGTAAATAGTAATATTCCGGTAGCATTTTTTTCATTAGAAATGTCGTCGGTACAGTTAATTACACGTTTGATTTCTAGCGAAACTGGTTTATCTTCAGAGAAATTAAGAACTGGAAAGTTAGAAAAACACGAGTGGGAACAACTTAACGTAAAGGTCAAGACGTTAGAGAAAGCACCTTTATTTATCGATGATACACCTTCACTTTCAATTTTTGATTTAAGAGCCAAAGCACGTCGTCTAGCTTCCCAATATGGTATAAAAATGATAATGATTGATTATCTACAATTAATGACTGGTGGTGGAAGCAATAAAAATGGAAATCGTGAACAGGAAATTTCTATGATTTCGCGAAATTTAAAAGCCTTGGCAAAAGAATTGGATATTCCTGTAATTGCACTATCTCAATTGTCACGTGCTGTAGAAACACGTGGGGGAAGTAAAAGGCCTTTACTTTCTGATTTACGTGAATCTGGTGCGATTGAACAAGACGCTGATATAGTATCATTTATTTACCGACCAGAGTATTACAAAATTGACGAATGGGATGATGAAGAACGCTCACCAACAGAAGGTCAGGGAGAGTTTATAGTTGCTAAACATAGAAATGGAGGTTTAGAAAATATCCGATTGAAGTTTATCGGTCATCTAGGTAAGTTCGATAACTTGGATGATTTTGACACACCATTTGGAGAATTCCATTCGAAAATGAATGCAGCTGCTAATGACGACACTTTTAAAACCGATAATTTTCCATCTACTAGTGATGCTTTTGATGCTCCTGAAGATGACGGTGTTCCTTTTTAGACTTTTATAATTACGCTAAGAGTTATTTGATTTCTAATACTTTATTTTTATCAAATAATTGATTTTTTCCCTATGCTCAAAGAAAGACGTACTACAAATATATTATTGCTAATTATAGCTGTACCAGTTGTATTTTATCTACTTAAAATACTCTCTTTTATATTTATTCCACTAATATTTTCAATGTTTATAGCCTTGTTGTTTCTGCCACTAATGCGTTGGTTAGGACGACGAAAAATCCCAAAGTTTGTAAGCATAATTATTGTGTTATTTTTATTTGTTGCAGGATTAAAGATAGGTGTCGAACTTGTGCAGCTTTCAAGTAGAGAAATTTTAGCAAATAACACTCAGTTTCTTGATAAAGCTGAGCCTAAAATATCGAGTTTGAAAGCTTACTTGTCAGATAGTTTTGGTTTCGAATTTGAATCATACATGAATGTGTTTTCTCAATTTTTCCAAAAAGAGAATATAGGTTCTACAATTAGTTTTTTGAGAAAGTTTCTAACGACCTTGTTAATGACTGCATTTTTTGTAGTCCTATGGCTTGCCGAATCTATTAATGTGCAAACCATGTTAAACAATACAATACTAAAACAGAAGTATACTTCAGTGAAGGCATTCATAAAAATTGAAAAAGATCTTATTAAGTTTATCAAAGTAAAGGTCTTGGTCAGTGCACTAACTGGTATTTTTACAGGTTTAATGTGTCTATTCTTTGATGTTAGTTTTCCTATTTTCTGGGGACTATTCGCCTTTGTTATTAATTTTGTTCAAATGGTAGGTTCTTTTGCTTCAGTAATATTACTTTCTATATTTGCTTTTGTAGAGTTAGATACCTCAAATACATTATTATTTTTCATGCTTTCTATAACTTTAGTTCAAGTTGTTTTCGGAGCTGTTTTGGAACCAATTTTTATGGGAAAATCCTTTTCAATAAACATTATTGCTGTATTAGTAATGTTAATGTTTTGGGGATTTCTGTGGGGGATTCCAGGTTTAATTATGGCTATTCCAATAACAGTATTCATAAAAATAATTATGGAGCAGTTTAGTGGCACAAAAATGATTGCTAGTTTACTTTCAGGTAAACAAACATCTTTAGATGACTATTAATTTCTTAAGTATCTTAAAAGAATAATAAAGAATTCTTTAGCTTCAGTTTTTTAAGTATCTTCCAATCAGAAATTATTGAAATTGAAAAAATATCTTTTATTACTAATAATAGTTTTTAGCAGCTATTTTGTTCATGCGTCTTACTTGTTAATCCCTATGGATGCAGAGATTCAAGAAAATCACCTTAAAGCTTATGGTGTAACTTTTTGGGTACTTGAAAGAAATTTAAAAGTTAAATGGCTACTTAATTACAGAGGTGGTTCTTTTTTATTACCAAATGCAGAAATTATTCAGCGTGAGTGCCAGATTAGAGGCGTATCATTTGAAATACTCTCGGATAGTCAAACAACACAAATTTTAGATGATATTTCAAGTCCATCAGTCAACCAAGAGGCAGTAGTTTTGGAAAAAGCTCCAAAAATTGCTGTATACACGCCATACGGAAAGCAACCTTGGGACGATGCTGTTACTATGGTATTGACTTATGCCGAAATTCCATATGACACTATTTACGACGAAGAAGTTTTAAAAGAAGAGTTACTGCTTTATGATTGGTTACATTTGCATCACGAAGATTTCACAGGACAATTTGGAAAGTTCTACAGGTCTTACCGATCTGCAGCTTGGTATATAGAAGAGAAGAAAGAAGCTGAAAGATTAGCCAAACGATTAGGTTATAGTAAAGTATCCGATGCAAAATTAGCAGTAGCTTTAAAAATTAGAAACTATGTTGCAGGTGGAGGTTTTATGTTTGCCATGTGTTCTGCAACGGACAGTTTTGATATTGCATTATCTGCCGAAAATATAGATATCTGTGAACCTATGTTTGATGGAGATGGAAGTGAACCAGGCTACCAAAACAAGATTGATTTTACAAATACATTTGCTTTTAAGGATTATATTCTAGAGAGAAACCCTAATATTTATGAGTTTTCTTCAATAGATATGACCCGTAAGCGTAGAATACCAAAATCAACAGATTACTTTTCATTGATGCAATATTCTGCAAAATGGGATCCAATACCAACAATGCTTACGCAAAACCATACAGCTTTAATTAAAGGTTTTATGGGACAAACAACTTCATTTACGCGTGACCAAATAAAATCCAATGTCTTGGTTATGGGAGAAAATAAAACTAATGGTGAAGCAAAATACATACATGGTATAAAAGGAAAAGGGTTCTTTACTTTCTATGGAGGTCATGATCCTGAAGACTATACACACCGCGTAGGTGACCCAAAAACCGAACTTGATTTACATCCTACTTCTCCAGGTTATAGATTGATACTCAATAATGTATTGTTTCCTGCTGCTAAAAAGAAGAAACAAAAAACTTAACTCTTAAGATTTTTAGTTCCTCAAAATGATATTTTAATTCCAAAGTAGCCTCAGCCTATTTATATAATTACAGACAAAGTGACTACTTAATATTAAGCTCAGGTGATATAATTCCAAAGGGTAGTGGAGATATAAAACCTAAATAGTTTAGTTTAAAAAATTTGGTATATAAAATAAAAATCCCGATTCTTTAGAATCGGGATTTTTTAAGCGAAATGTTGTTATTAATTTGGCTAAAAGCCCTATTTAACTTTGTTTACTATTGCTTCAAAAGCCGTAGGATTATTCATAGCTAAATCTGCAAGAACCTTACGATTCAATTCAATATTATTAGCTTTCAATTTTCCCATGAATTTTGAATAGCTCATTCCATGTTGTCTTGCACCTGCATTAATACGCATAATCCATAACGCACGGAATGTTCTTTTTTTGTTTCTACGGTCTCTGTACGAATATTGCATCGCTTTGTCTACCGCATTTTTTGCTACTGTCCAGACGTTTTTACGTCTACCCCAGTATCCTTTTGCTTGCTTAAGAACTTTTTTTCTTCTAGCTCTCTTTGCAACTGAATTTACTGATCTTGGCATTTCTTTAATTGTTTTTTGTAGTTGGCGACCAAAATGGTACTTGCTAAATAATTTTGCCTAACTCCAGGGTTTATAAATTGTTTTAACCGATTAAAACATTATTACTTTAAACGTAACATTGTTTTAATGTTATCTTCATCTGATTTGTGTACCAAACCGTCATGAGTTAACTTTAGCTTACGCTTTTTAGATTTTTTTGTCAATATGTGACTCTTAAAAGCATGCTTTCTTTTAATTTTACCAGTGCCAGTTAGTTTGAAACGTTTCTTAGCACTCGATTTTGTTTTCATTTTAGGCATTTTATCCTCTTTTAAATTACGCTTCGCTTATTATCTTTGTACTGAATTATTCAGTTTTTATTTTTTCTTTGGAGCAATAAACATAATCATACGTTTACCCTCTAGTTTTGGCATTTGCTCTACTTTACCATATTCTTCTAAGTCCTGAGCAAGTCTTAACAATAATATTTGACCTTGTTCTTTAAACACGATAGAACGTCCTTTAAAAAATACAAATGCTTTAAGCTTAGCACCTTCTTTTAGAAACTTTTCAGCGTGTTTCTTTTTAAATTCATAATCATGGTCATCTGTCTGCGGTCCAAACCTAATTTCCTTTACAACTACTTTTGTTGCTTTTGATTTTAAAGCTTTTTCACGTTTCTTTTGTTCATAAAGAAACTTCTTATAATCCATAACCTTACAGACAGGCGGCTTGGCATTGGGTGATATTTCTACTAGGTCAAGACCTTGTTCATCAGCAATTGCTAATGCTTTTCGGGTAGGATATACACCTATTTCTACATTATCACCTACGAGTCTTACCTCTTCGGCTCTAATTTTACCGTTAATTTTGTGCTTATCCTCTTGGACTACACGTCTGCTGTAATTTTTTCTTCTACGAATTGCTATGGCTAATAAATTTTAATTAAACGTTATTACTATTTGAAAGTTTTTAAGCCTTCATTTATTTGTTTTGTTACTATTTTTGCAAAGGCATCTACACTAATCGTGCCTAAATCTTCTCCTCCGTGAGCCCTTACTGTAATTGTGTTATCTTTCTCTTCTTGCTCTCCTACAATAATCATAAACGGATACTTTTGCATTTCCGCCTCGCGTATTTTTTTCCCAACTGTTTCATTACGATTATCAACGAGGGCGCGAATTTCGTTATTTTCTAGCAAATTTAAAACTTTTTCAGCGTATTTTTCATATTTCTCACTTATAGATAATATGATAGCCTGTTCTGGCATTAACCAAAGAGGAAAGTTTCCGCCTGTATGTTCTAATAATATTGCAACAAAACGTTCCATGCTTCCAAACGGTGCTCTATGAATCATGACAGGTCTATGGAGCTCATTGTCACTACCTTTATAAGTTAAGTCAAAACGCTCAGGTAGGTTGTAATCCACCTGAATGGTTCCTAGTTGCCACTGCCTACCTAATGCATCTTTTACCATGAAATCTAACTTAGGTCCGTAAAAAGCGGCTTCACCTTTTTCAACAACATAATTTAAGCCTTTATCTTTTGCAGCATTTAATATTGCATTTTCAGCTTTTTCCCAATTTTCGATACTTCCAATATATTTCTCTGGAGTTTTTGGGTCTCTGATAGAAACTTGAGCTGTAAAATTATCGAACCCAAGCGAACCAAATACGTAGAGTACTAAATCAATAACTTCTTTAAATTCTGTGTCTAATTGATTTGGTGTACAAAATATATGTGCATCATCTTGTGTGAAGCCTCTAACACGGGTTAACCCATGTAATTCACCACTTTGTTCGTATCTGTATACAGTACCAAATTCAGCATAACGTTTAGGTAATTCTCTATATGAGAAAGGCTTTGCATTATATATTTCACAGTGATGTGGACAGTTCATAGGTTTTAACAAAAACTCTTCACCCTCATTAGGAGTAGTAATAGGTTGAAAACTATCTTCACCATATTTAGCATAATGACCTGAAGTTTCATAAAGTTCTTTTTGGCCAATATGAGGTGTGACTACCATTTCGTACCCTGCTTTTTTCTGAGCAGCTTTTAAAAAGTTTTCTAAACGCTCACGAAGTGCAGCACCTTTTGGTAACCACAAAGGTAGACCTTGACCAACTTTTCTTGAGAATGTAAACAACTCAAGCTCTTTTCCTAATTTTCTATGATCGCGTTTTTTTGCTTCTTCTAATAAATTAAGATATTCCGTTAGCTCTTTCTGCTTAGGGAAGGACACACCATAAACACGTGTTAACTGTTTTTCATTCTCATCACCCTTATAATATGCGCCAGCTACACTTAGTATCTTAACGGCTTTTATAATACCTGTATTTGGTATATGACCTCCACGACATAAATCTGTAAATGATGAGTGGTCGCAAAAGCTTATTGTGCCATCTTCAAGATTTTCAATTAGGTCAACTTTATATTCGTTTTTGTCTTTATATAATTTTAAAGCATCAGATTTGCTAACAGAACGCATTTTAAAATCATGTTTTCCACGAGCAATTTCTATCATTTTTGTTTCAATAGTTTTGAAGTCTTTTTCAGAAATGATATCATCGCCCAAATCTACGTCGTAATAAAATCCATTTTCAATAGCAGGACCAACCCATAGTTTAACACCAGGATATAATTCCTCTATTGCTTGGGCCAAAACGTGAGCAGAAGAATGCCAGAATGCTTTTTTACCATCATTATCTCGAAATGTGTACAAAACAAGACTACCATCTGTGGTTAACGGAGTGGTGGTTTCAATAACTGTATTATTGAACATTGCAGAAATAACGTTTCGGGCAAATCCTTCGCTAATATCTACAGCCACTTCTCGTGGTGTTACGCCTTTATTAAAAGAACGTACTGAACCGTCTGGTAGAGTAATTTGTATCATTATAAATTGTATAGTTTTTAATAACTGACAAATATATAGGTATATCACTAACTAGCAAAGTCTATGTTGTTATATGTATTTAATATTTTACATACAATCGACATATGAATTAGTTTTTAAATTTTTTTTAGTTGTATAGTCTTTATAATAAGCTCATTAAGTAAGAACAATAATTAAGTTAAAAATAAAGTTAAAAAAAGGGTTGTAGGATTAAAAAGTGGTTTTA
>Ga0206128_1000048_pt1 | contig 143906 bp, 139 predicted proteins | sample Helgoland_Spring_7_FD_148601 | JGI IMG/M metagenome (GOLD analysis project Ga0206128, IMG submission 148601) | Pelagic subsurface seawater microbial communities from Kabeltonne, Helgoland, North Sea - Helgoland_Spring_Bloom_20160426_1 | ecosystem: Environmental > Aquatic > Marine > Epipelagic ... | reverse complement strand
AGCAGTTGTGATAGCTGTTTCACGACCATCTGTGTAAGCATTTGCTGATGCAATTGCATCTGCTTCTGCTGTATCTGCATATGTTTTAGCGTCTACTAGTGCTTGGTCTGCTTTAGTAGTTGCGTCTAATGCCGCTGCTGCCGCACGTACTACGTCTTTTGCTTCCGCTGATGCGATTGCATCTGCTTCTGCTTGGTCTGCGTATGCATTTGCTGCTGTTGCACGTACTACATCTTTAGCTTCTGCCGATGCGATTGCATCTGCTTCTGCTTGGTCTGCGTATGCGTTTGCTGATGCTACCGCATCTGCTTCTGCTTGGTCCGCATATGACTGGTATGCTGATGTAATTGCAGTTTCACGTGTATCAGTATATGCGTTTGCATCTGCTTCTGCTTGGTCTGCATATGCATTTGCTGCTGTTGCACGTACTACGTCTTTTGCTTCCGCTGATGCGATTGCATCTGCTTCTGCTTGGTCTGCGTATGCATTTGCTGCTGCTGCACGTACCACGTCTTTTGCTTCTGCTGATGCAACTGCATCTGCTTCTGCTTGGTCTGCGTATGCGTTTGCTGATGCTACCGCATCTGCTTCTGCTTGGTCTGTATATGCGTTTGCTGATGCTACCGCATCTGCTTCTGCTTGGTCTGTATATGCGTTTGCTGATGCGATTGCATCTGCTTCTGCTTGGTCTGCGTATGCATTTGCTGCTACAGCACGTGCTTGATCTTTTGCTTCTGCTGATGCAACTGCATCTGATCCTGTCGTATCTGCATATGACTGGTATGCTGATGTAATTGCAGTTTCACGTGTGTCTGTGTATGTGTTTGCTGCTGCTGTTGCATCTACTTCTGCTTGGTCTGCATATGCATTTACTGCCGCCTCACGTGATGGTGTGAAGTAGCGGTTTGTACCTGTTTCTGCTAGGTCATCAGTATCATGATTTAATAATGAAGAGACTGTACCAGTTACATCACCCGTTAGGTCACCAATAAAGTTAGCCGCTTTAAAGTCTTCTGCGCCTACACTCCAACGGTCGTTTGTTTCGTCCCAAAGTAGCTGAACGTTTAGATCATCGCCGCGTTCTACTTCGATACCACCTGATTGTGATGCGGCACCTAGAGTATTTGAATTTAGTAGAAGAATGTTATCTGCTAGTTCAATTGTCTCTGAGTTAACTGTTGTTACTGTACCTGTAACTGTTAGTGAACCACCAACTGTAACATCGCCTGAGAAGTCACCTGTTGTTGCGTCAACTGCTAGTGTGCCGCCTGACAGACCAGATGAGATTGCTGAATCAACATATGTTTTGTTTGCTGAATCTGCGCCGTCTACCGGTGCTGAAACGTTTTTGATACGATTTGAATTCATATCTAGGTGATCGCCAAAATGTAGATCGCCTGTTAGTGCATTTACTTCACCATTTACAGAAATACCTGATGCTGATGAAAGTTGTAGAGTACCAGTACCTGTTGTTTCAATTTTTAGGTTTTGGTTGATATCAGTTGTAATGTTGATTGTACCAGCATTGTCTTCGATAACTTTTTTACCGTTAACATAAAGTGAGCCAGGACCAACATACACATCGCGCCACATATGTGTCATTGAACCTAGATCATATGTAATGTTTGCTGATGGAATGATGTGACCTGTCATACCTAGGTCACCTGTGATTGAAACATCATCCGAGAATGATGCAGTTGAAGTTACTGCTAGTGTTCCACCAATAGTCACATTTGATGTAAATGAACCTGATGAAGCCGTTGACGCAGCACCTTCACGTGCTAGTGGAAAACCACCTGTTGTTGAGCCGTCGTGTACGACAAGAGTTTTCTTGTCTGTATCAACTGTAACCTCACCCAGAAGACCTGTGAAAGAGTTATGTTGAGTAGTATTACCACGGCGGAATTGGATTGCATATGCAGCCATATTATTTCTCCCGTCTATATATAAATCGATTTGTTATAGACAACACTGGAATAGGGGATCAGCATTATCTAATAGTATTTATCGTAAACACCATTTGAGTTTAATTTATAGTTAATTTATAAACGTATTATAACACTAAACAACCGCAACTTCAACCATTTTTCTACCGTCATCTAAATTAGTTTCGAGTGCTTTAGCAAGTACAGCTAGACCTAAATCTCGTTTGCCTACTGATTTCGCAAAGCCTGGAGTTGATGATGTCACTAACAAATCACCCTTTGTTACTGGTCCAATTACCTGACAAGGGACTCGACCTTTAAGGGCAACATATGGGTGAGTTTGTGAATTACCTGCTGCTGAATTCATTTTAAGTGCAGGTGAACCAGATATAATACCAGCTACAGAAACATCCATTTCATCTACTGTTGTTGTGATTTCTGCTTCACCGCCATATATAACAACAGTGCCGACTGTATACGGAGCATCGGACGCATAGCGTTCTGCAAGGTCAGCAAACGTAGCTTCAATTTCATGTCCATAAATAGTACGCCATTGGTTAGTTGTACTACCCAAGTCATATTGATTATCTGCATTAACAAGAATTGAACCGCTCATTGTGCCACCAGTCAGTGACAAATCGTTATCTGCTACTGAGCCTACAATTTGGTAACCAACATGTCGAACCAGAATTATCTGTCCTGCAGGTGGGGTCGTTGTAAATGTAATCGTAGAGCCGGTAACTGAATAATCTGAACCTGGCATCTGAGTGACACCGTTCATAGTTACGATTACTGCATCTGCATTTCCTGGTGTTGCGCTTAGGTTGAATGTAGCATTTGTATTGTCACCAGTCAGAACATCTTTTGTTACTGCGGGCACGTTTGAAATATTATCGAAATGTACGTTTGCATCACCAGATGTTGCTAAGTCTGTTCTTAAAACATCAACACGTGTATCCGCTCTCGCTTCGGTATAATATAAGTTTGTACCTTCAGGCAACTCACTGGTTGTATGTTCTGTTAAATTAAAATGCACAACACCAGTGCCACTATTATAAGTCAAGTCACCAGTTGCACTTATTGCGCCTCGACCGCGCGGGATTGTCCAATAAAGATTTGTTATACCTTCAGACAGGTCATCTGAATCTTTTCCTTCAAATGCATCATTAAAGCGCGTATCTGTCCAATATAAGTTACTAAAACCTTCTGATAGGTCATCAGTCACATGATTGGAAATATCTGTGATTTGACCAGTAACATTACCAATTACATTACCTTGTAAATCTCCTAAGAACGTACCACTAGTGAATAAGTTCTCAGCACCCAGTGACCAATAATCACTGCCTTCATTCCACAAGAATGACACATTTAAGTCAGTACCACGTTCAATTTCAATACCACCTGATTGTGTTGGTACTCCAGTTTCATTTGAGTTTAATAGAAGAATATTATCCGCAAGATTTATTGTTTCAGTATTTACAACTGTATATGCGCCAGTAACTGTTAGATTACCAGTTAAAACCATATTCGCAAACTGCACGTCAGCAGCTATACCAACGTCTTGTCCAATTGAGATTTCGCCAGTCGTATTGTTATAAATTACCCCAGTTCCGCCAGTTAGCGTCTGTCTAATATCTGATGTAGAAACACCTTGATGTGAAATCACGCCAGTATTTTCATCAAACGAGAAGGTATCAAACTCACTTGTGTCTACTACAGTTAACGCTTCTCTAACACGTGCATCTGTATAATAAAGATTCGTTGAACCTTCTGTTAAATCATCTGTTGTGTTCTGTGATAAATCAAAGCCGCCTGTTGGTGTTGCAGAAATAGTGATAGTATTAGCATTGTCATCATAAACAATATTAGTATTGGTGCCTGCTACTAGTGCTGATGCAACTGCATCTTGCGCACGTTCATCAGTGAAGTATAAGTTTGTTGCACCTTCAGAAAGATTATCAGTAGTATTATTTGAAAAATCATCTTCGATGCCATCGATTGTTATTGTTCCAGCAGTATCGTTATAAGTTAATGTAATATTATTACCAGCGACTAGTAGGTCTGCGACACGGTCATCGACACGTTCATTTGTATGGTACAGGTTACTTGCGCCTTCAAGTAAATCATCTGTAGTATTACCTGTTAAACCATTTGCATTTATTGTAAACGTGCCAGCAATATCATCGTACTGCATAGTGATATTTGTACCTGGAGTCATCAATGCAGCAACTCTGTCATCTACTCTTTCATCTGTAAAATATAGATTTGTTCCTTCTACCAGATTTGTAGTTGTATAGTTTGTAAGAACGTTAGTGATGTTTGTACCATCACCTGAAATATTTGTTGCTGAAATGTTACCTTCTGCTGTTAAATTATCTACAAGCATAGATGCTGAATTATAAGACGCATGTGCTATGTTAATATTCGAACTGTCGCTTGGCTCAACAGTATAACTATCAAAGATTTTAAATACACCGTCTGATGCATCTCTGAATAAACCACTGTGTGCGTATGTTCCGTCATCGTATGCACCTACCCAACCTAAGTCTGCGTTAACATGCGCATGTCCATATGATTCACCACCTGATACATATGTATCTGTGACTGAGCTTGTAATAGTAAATGATGTGGCATCTGCCGCAGTAACTATACCATCTTCAATGTTAAAGCTACTTGGATTTACACCCGTAATATCAACTGTATAACCTAAACTATATGTATTGTCCGCAGTATATGTTACTGTTGTGCCATTACCGACGGCACCAGTGATTGTCGTTTCTCCGCCTTCGTTAAGGTATAATAAGTTTTCATTGATACGTGTTGTTTCGGAGAATACAGTAGTCGTTGTACCAGATACAGTTAAGTTGCCGTCAATAATAACATTGTTAGTTGCATTAATATCATTGAATACCACGTTACTTGAAGGAGATACATCCTGTCCGATTGAGATTTCCCCATTTGAAATAGAAACGCCGGTTCCGGCTGAGAAATGGGCGCGGACTTCATTTGCTGATGGGCCGGTATATGTGATAATACCGTTTGAATATGTAAGAGAACCGTCTCCACTTAAATCAGTGACACTAATTGCATCGTGTACTCTTTGATCTGTAAAGTACAGGTTGAGCGTACCTTCAGAAAGATTATCTGTAGTTTTTAGTCCAAGTGCAGTATTAAATCTAGCATCTGTATAATAAAGATTTCCTGCACCTTCATTTATATTATCTGTGTCTAAAACCACTGCTCCGGTCTGAGTGTTTACACTTGTAACCGCTCCGCTTGCATTCAAGTTAAGTTGGTTCGTACCATCTACATACGAGACTGAGATATTAGTGTGATTTCCTCGTAGGATTAAACCCGCTACAATATCTTCAACATCCTCTGTTACAAGTTTATCTTCAAATTGTAGAGTGTTACCTGCACCAACTGCTAAAATTTGCCCTTCAAATGCACTAGTTGTATCTAGTTTGGATAACGAAACACTGTTATCTTCTAGTACAAACTTGCTTACCTTTGTTATACTCATTAGTTCTCAACCTTTATGTTTTTAATACACATTCAACAAGTTTTTCACCTGCGTCCGTATTTGTTTCTAGTGCAATACCAACAATGTGGGCACCGTTATATTGTTTACCTGCGGTACCATTCTCATATACAAAAACAGCTTCGCCTTTTTTAATTTTACCTACAACTCTAACTGGTACTCGACCTTTAAGAGCTAGTGCCTGCCCATCACATTCTTCGTTCATTAAGAATGCTGGATTCTCAGAAATTACTCCAATCGGATATCCCAATGTTTGAACTGGACAAGTTTCGTAGTCATCTGATGACGAAACCATCATAACAGTTCCCACCGGATGTTCAATTTCTGTTGTATATTTTTCTGCAAGGTCAGCATATTTTGCTGTAGTCGCAGTGCCGTGAAAGTTAGTAGCAGTTACATCAACAAAATTAGGGGAGTCAGTTGTTGCTACACCCTGATTCATTGCATCCGCATTTACGTTATCAGTGTAGCGACCATCTAAGTCAACCGTTACTGTATTCGTATCATTTTTAGTAAGAGTCAGTACACCATTTGTTGTATTAAATGAAGCACTTGACAAATATGTACCACTTGTATTAATCGTAATATTTGATGATCCATCAAACGATGCCGAGCCAGTAACATCACCTGATAATGTAATAGTACGTGCAGTCGCCAATGAACTTGCTGTTGACGCATTACCATTTAATGGTCCGTGAAATGTTTCTGCTTGTAGCGGTGCAAGACTAAAACTTGCATGTGCAATATCTATAGATTGCCCAGGTTCTGGTGTGTAACCGTCAAATGCTTTAAATATACCGTCAGTTGCATCTCTAAACATACCGGCATGTCTATATGTACCGTCATTATAATTGCCTGCCCAACCCAAGTCAGGATTAGTAATAGTAGATCCATCGTTTAGATAAATCATATTATCTTCAATTACAAGTTCTGTTGCGTTAACTGTTACTGTAGTACCTTCAACTGTTAGATTACCATTGACTATTAAATCATGTACTGTAATATCGTTAGTCGTAGAATTACCGCGTGTAGTTACACTGTCGAGCGTATCGGTCTCTGCGAATGTGCCTGTAAGTTGATAGCGCCCATCTAAATCAACAGTCAAATCATTTAGTGTTCCAGTTCTACCTAAGGTAAGAAGACCAGTTGATGTAGAAAATGTTAAGCTGTTAACATAATCATTTGTATCAGTAAATGATGTGATATAACCATATGTAGAGTGATCTCCCCATCCATAAGCTGTATTCCAATGTGATATTTCAGTTGATGTAATAGCTTTTACATACCCTGGAACAGTAGGATCTGTCTCTGTGAATGATGTTAGATAGCCAACTAGCGAATGATCTCCCCATCCATATGCTGTATCCCACTCTGTGATTTTTGTATTAGTAATATTATAAACAGGATGCGCCTGAAATATAGGATCTGTCTCGGTGAATGATGTTAGATATCCAACTAGTGAATGATCTCCCCATCCATATGCTGTATCCCAATTAGCTATATTAGATCCAGATATTGATTTTACATGTGTTGGAACTGTTGGGTCTGTCTCGGTGAATGATGTTAGATATCCAACTAGTGAATGATCTCCCCATCCATAAGCTGTATTCCAATTAGCTATATTAGATCCAGATATTGATTTTACATGTGTTGGAACTGTTGGGTCTGTTTCAGTAAATGATGTTAGATAGCCACTATCATTTGTAAATGAACTTATAAGCGTAGGAATAACAGGACCAGTATAACTCACATTAAGAGTTCCACCAGAACCTAACGTAATAGTTCCACCGCCTGTTAAATCTCCTCCAACATTTAGTGTGAACTGAGTATCACCTTCTACTGCCGTACCTGCTGTTGTTCCGAATACACTATTGTGCAAATTAGTATTCTGTACAGTAGATGCACCTAAAATATATGAATTAATATTTGTAGTCATTACATCATACTCACAAATACTTCGACTATTCCTTCACCTGTTCCCGGCTTTGCTTCAATTGCTTTGCCAATTACAGTACCAATCATTGGAACACCCAGTGATGTTTTAGCGTACCCAGGTCTATCTGATGTTACCAACAGGTCTCCCTTTTCGACTTTGCCGATTACTTTGCATGGCACTCTGCCTTTAAGAGCAATATAAGGATGCGTCTGTGAATTACCTGCTGCTGAATTCATTTTAAGTGCTGGATCAGTTGAAACGATACCAACTACTTTAGTATCTGCTATCATCGTAGTTGTTGTAATTTCTGCTTCGCCGCCAAATACTAGAACAGTACCTGGTTCATAAGGAGCATCTGCTGAATATCTCTCTGCAAGGTCAGCGTATGTTGCTTCTACTGTATGTCCATAAATTACATTCCATTGTTCTGTCGCTGTTCCCAAATCGTATGTCGCATCTTGTGATGGCGAAATTGAACCTGCTACTGTGTTGTTAGCATCATTTACCATATGGTTTGTTGGTATTGCGGCTGATGTAATGTAGTTTGCATCGTTTGTGAATGCGCTTACGTTTGTCGGAACTGTTGGGATAGTAGGCGTATTAGTAAAGTTTGCATAATCTAAGTAATAAGATCCTGCAAATGTATTCAATGTATCTGCATCTGCAACAGTTGATGCAACTGTGTTACTTGCCATCTTAATTATATTCATAACAGAACTTAGTGCGAGTGGCGCTGATAGTGTCAATGTATTACCAGTCATTGTATATGCTGTTGTTGGTTCTTGTACTACACCATCAATGTAGACTAGGACTTGCCAATCTTGCGATACAGTATAAGGAAGTACAAACTGACTAACAGAACCAGTGCCAGTAAACGTATTGAATTCTAAATTATTAATTTTAACTGCTGTATCTACAACAATATTATCGCCGTCTGTTGAAACAGTTAAGTCTAAGTTAGGACCTGATGAAAGTGTTCTAAATGCTGCTTGTGTGGTGTTAGTAGTATCAAGAATTTGTTCACCAGTGCCTATATTTGTAGCATCAAAACTAATTTCAAAAGTATTTGCAGGGTCAGTGTATGTAGCAGAAATACCATACGATGCGTCAAATAGATTACTAATTCTATCATCAACACGCTCATCTGTGTAATATAAGTTTGTGCCTTCAGCTAAGTCTGTTGTTGTATAGTTTGTAAGAACATTAGTGATATTTGTACCGTCACCATAGATGTCAGTAAAGTATGCTTGCACTGGATTAGTGTCACCAATTACAGTACCGTTGATATTGCCGCCAGTTATATTGACATTAGAAGAAATAAGCGGCCCAGTGATACTTGTATTTGCAAGAATTGTATCTGCTTCAATATTACCGGAATAGAATGTTTCTCCAAATGTTGTCCATCTGTCATTCGTTTCGTCCCAACCGAACTTGACATTTCCGTCTACATCTCTCTGAATTTCAATACCAACATCGTCTGATGCTGAACCAGTATGTTCACTATTAAGTAACATAAATGGATCTGATATTTCAGTATTGATTGTATTAACTGATGTTGTCGTACCATCAACTATCAGATTGCCTTTAATAACTAAGGTGCCATTTCTTGATTCGATAATAGCATCTTCTGTACCATTATCAAATAGAACTTTCTCACCTCTTAGAAATAATCGGTCGTCAAATTTTATTTGTTCTGCCATGTTATTCTTCCAAACTTAGATTGTGTTATGTCTATTTATCAGATTTAACTTAGAACATAAAAAAACCCGGGAGTTTCCTCCCGGGTTAATATTAATAATCGTTTAAGTAAAACTTATACGAATGCTAGGTTTGCAACTTCGATTTTTGAAACGTAATCTGCTGCGTTACCTAGTGATGATGCTGTGTTTGTTAGCTCAACGTAACCGTAACGAGTCATGAATGACACTACTGGTTCGAATGACTGTGGATCCACAACAACGCCTGATGACATTAGCGGTACGTATGGGCAATAGAATGCTGCTGCATCGATTTCGCCTGAGCCTTTATAGCCTAGTAGAACTGGTGCTGCGTCATTTGCATATGTGTTTACATATACGCGCATTGTGCCGTTTAGTGTGCCTACGAACTTTGTGTTTGTTGGCGCTTCGAATGTACCTTCTGTTGTACGTGCGAAAGCTGATGTAGTTGCTGACTGTAGCACTGTTAGTGCTGCTGGTGAAACAACTGCCCAGTTTGCTGCACCGCGACGTGTGCGCTGTGCTACTAGGTTAGCTTGTTGGTTGATTAGAGTTGCTAGAACTGCATGACGATCACCTACGAATGTTGGTGTACCAGTAAACTGTGTGTTTGTCATGTCGAAAGTCGCACCAGTTGTCGCTAGATTTTCTAGTGAACCTAGAACTTCTTGGTCGATTTCTGCTGTGATTTCCATAGCAAGTGCTGCCATGATTTCTGCTTCTACGTCTAGACCGTGCATTGCGTTAGCGTCTTGTGCCGCTTCGAATGTCCAACGTGCTGATAGCTTACGTGTTTTTGCTTCAACAGTTTGCTTCATTACTTGGATTGACATACGGTTACCCGCTGTACCTTCCATTGCTGCTGTTGCTGCTGGTGCCGAGCCGTTTGCGCCTGAGTATGACTTAGCAATATCGAATGGTGATAGAGCTTCTTGGCCTGCTGTTACGCCTGCTGCGTTGTCTGCATAACGTACACGTAGTGTGTGAATCTGACCCACTGGACCAGTCATTGGCTGTACGCCGATGATTTCGTTTGCAATAACTGTTGGCATTACACGACGGATAACTGGTAGGATCACTTTGTTTAGTGTCGCAATGTTACCTGCTTGTGTTGCGCCTGCTGTTGCTGATTCTGCAAGAGCTACTTTTGTGTTGTTTAGTACTGATGACATTACGTCACGTTTTGTGCCTTCTAGACCTTCTAGTAGCGCATCACGTGTGTTGTCCCAGTTGTTACCTTCAAAAAGATTTTCCATCTGTTTGATTCTCCTGTGTTCTGGTTAATTACTTTAGACCGGCTAGTTTTCTTAGCACGACTATATCAGCATCGTCACCTGTTGACTGTGTTGTTTCTTTTACAACGCGGTCACCAGTGTGTTCTGTAACTTTGCTTTCTGTTAGGGTTTTTGTTTCCGCTTGCGCTGAAACTGATTCATTTAAAACAGCTGGTAGATATTTCTTAAAAGCTGTTTTTAAATTAGTTGTTTTCACTGATTCAAGTAAGTCTGACATTACTTCACGCTTTTGACCAGCAAGTGGTGATAGTAGTTCGTCTAGTTTCGCTTTGCGATTCATACGATCTTCCATTACGCGCTTTGCTTTTTGCGCTGTAGCAATATCTGCTTCTTTAGCAGTAATCACTGCTTCTAATTCTGCAACTTTGTTAGCAGTTTCGTTTAGCTTTTTGTTCACTTTAGCTACTTCTGTGCCTTCATTTAATTGTGATGACATGAATTCACCTGCGAATGCTTCAAACAACTTACGACCAAATTCGTTTTCTTTAGCCGCTGTGATGTCCTCTTTAAGCATTGCGATTTCTGAACGTAGAGCATTAGAGATTGTGTTCTCTACTAGCTCTGCTGAACGCTTGACAAATGATTCTTTTGTTTTGTTAAGAAGTTGTTTGCCTTCTGCTACCATGCGTACTTTAGTTTCTACTAATTCACGCTTGTCGTTATGGAATTCTGCAAGTTCACGTGAAAGTTGCTTCACTACAAACGATTTTGTCGTTTCTAGATTTTCAGCTACTTTTGCACGGTCAGCTTGTAGTTCCTTAACTTCTGCTGCAAGTTGAGAAGTAATGAATTTTTCAAGGATTTTAGCGTGTTCAGAAATTGCTTTCTTATACGCAACTCGTTCTGCGATTAGAGATTCACGGTCTGACTTAAACTCAGTCATCTCAGCTTGGATTGCTGTAGTTAGCATATTATCCATTGCTTCAACGATAACACCTTTGTCATGTTCAAACTTTTGTGCGAATTCTTCACGCAACTCGGCTGTAATTTCCTCTCTTGCTTCATTTAGTTTTGCTTCCATAGCCTCTTTAATAGCCGCACCAGCTTCTTCGCTTAGTGCGCCGGACTCTAGAAGGTTAGCAAGGATTTCTGTTGCCATTGTTGCTTCTCCTGTTTACAGTTTAAGTTCACGAATGAACTTTACTATTTCTTCTGACAAGTACTTCTGTGCCGCCTTGTCGTGTTGAACACTCTGTGCAAGCTGCCAAGTTTGATAGCCGCCCTTCATGTTCATTAATCCTTCGTAGATAGCCTTTGGATATGCTTCTGGAGCACTAGGCTGAGCTACGATATCTACAGTTACAATCTCAAAGTTACTCACGTTACCATCATTGCCAACTTCACCTGAACCACGAGACGAGACACCCAATGTAGCGCCTGATTCGATTAGTGTTCTGATGATGTTGCCCATTGGTGTAGGAACAATTTTAAGTTTACCATAGCCGTTCGGTCCGTCCATCCACATATTTTCAATAATATGGGACACACGGTCAACGTTAACTGTTAATTCTGGTGGATGATCACATTCACCTAGAACAGGGAAGCCTTCAGAGATTTTTTTCTGAACGCTTTCTACTGCTCTTGAGATTTCTGAAACCGGGTAAACACGCTGGTTAGCATTCTTAACGCCACCTTGGACGAAAATGCCTTCCATAAACATGTTTTTTCCACCGTCTTCACCTTCGACAATGCGGGTTTTAACGCCTGCTTGACTGTGTGAAAATCTTTCAATAAGAACGGTCATTGGTTTCTCCAAATAGAATTTAGTTTACGATGTGATTGACTTGTTATTCACGCCGTTATCACCTGGCTTTGCCGCTTGATTTGACATTGCTGGTGATTTTGAGTTACCTGATACGTTTACATTCTTTGTATTCATATCTTTTGGTGCGTCACCTTTGCCGCCTGATGTGTTACCATCATTCGCTTTTACTGGTGCTGCATTTGAATCATCGCCTGGGCGCTTTGGATTTGCATTAACTGTTGATGATGTGTTATCACCGTTGTCGCCTGCTGATGCTGACACTGGAGTTACGTACTCATTTAGGTCTTCATCTTCTTCTGCGTCATCTTCTGATTCTTCTAGGTCAAGTTCTTCACCTTCTTCTAGGTCTTCGTCTTCTGACTCGTCTAGTTCTAGTTCAAATGACTCTTCCATTTCGTCTTCCGCATCCATATCGTCTGCTTCGTCTTCCATGTCATCGTCTTCACCTGACATAATTTTTTCGAATTCTGCTTCTAGTTCTGCAAGTGCTGACTCTAGGTCATCTACACGTGCTTCAACGCCTTCGTCTTCTGCTTCAGCATCGTCATCCATTTCTAGATCATCGATTGCTTCTTCATCTTCCATTTCGTCTTCGTCATAGAATTCTTCGTTTTCGATTTCTGATGCATCATCTTCTAGTTCTGATGCTTCGTCTTCTAGCTCAACGATATCGTCTGACTCGTCTAGTTCCTCAAGTTCTTCTTCTACTACTTCATCACTTTCGTTCAGTAGTTCCTCGTGGATCTGACGAGCATTTTCTACGATAAAATCGTGCAGTAGCTCTTCCGCTGCTTCACGCTCCTCGTTGATAAGAAGTTCTAGTACTTGTTCTAGCTTGCTTGACATATTAATGTCTCCTTATCTAAAAAGCCACTGCTTTCTGTGGCGGTTGTAGAAACACTCTTTGTTTCAAAAGTATTTATAGGCAAAGATAGTGTATAATAGGGAAATGCAAAAAAACGGCTACTTTTGAGCCGTTTCATTGTCGTAGAGATATTTAGTATGTGACGTATATAGTAAAACTTACTACTTAATATGAATTAAAGCTCCATATCCCCGCCGCCATCGTCACCTGAGCCTTTGTATTGGCGTTGTACCTGCTGTGATTTAACACCTTCTTGGTACTTACGATACTCACGTATTTTACGCAACTTTGCTAGGTGGACAAGAGTTAGACGATCCTTACGTGTATCATCTATCTCTCTACTATTATGATTATCCTCGTCAGGAGAATAGTTTTCTGTTAGGTCTGAATATCTCATAGTAGTATTTATACTTCTTCGTCTGTTTCTGCGTTTTCTGCACCAGATATCGGTGAACCGTCATCTGTATCATCTTGATCAGTTTCATCGAAGTCAAAATCATCGCCCCCACCTAAGTCATCAGGAGAAGGAGCTGCCCCGACACCTTTAAGATTGTCACTTGCTCCTGCAAGTTCATCGGTGTCGCCGTTTTCTTGGCGCCATAGCTTTTCATTTTCTAGGATCTCATCTTCTGTTAGTCCTAAGAAACGCTGTAGTGCAAAACGTTTACTAATATAGTCCGCACCTTCGATACTTGAGAATACATTCATAGCAACTTGGTCTACTTCTGCTTGACGGAACTTGCCGAAGTTCTGAGGAGTATTAAATTGTAATGAGAAACGCGAACTTTCTACTTGTACGCCGCGATTTTTACAGAACATCTTAAACTCGTTGTCTAGTTGTTCAACAATAAGTGCTTGTAAACGCTCACAAAACTTTGTAAATCTAAATTCAGCAATCATTGCTGTACCTACACGACCATCATTAACTGTTGCTCCGCCGTCATCCATACCACCTAAGTATGAAGCTGGAACACGCAAACCACGTAATAACTTGTCATTGAAGTATTTCAAATCATCGATTTGTCCTAAGTTCTCACCGCCTGGTAGTGTTTCAACTTTAGAACCACGACCTTCTGCTGTTTGTGCAAAGAAGTAATCTTCCATAATTGATAGTGGATTGTAAGCACTATCAGTAACAGTTTGTCCGCCACCAGTCTTACTTGGAATACGTCTTTGATGAATTTCATTCTTAATACGCTCTAGGTGCGCACGTGCTTTGTGTGTTGGCATGTTACCAACATCAATATAGAACACTCTACGTTCTGGCGCACGTTGTACACGATATATTAGAATAGCGTCTTCTAGTAGTTCTTTTTGTTTATATACTTTAAAGATTGGTTCAAGAATAGAAGTACCAAAAGGCCAGAAGCCATCGATACCTTCATTCAATGAAATGTGAATAACGTGTGCCGCATCTACTGGCGTAGATGATTGGTCGTTTGCGAAACGTGAGCCGCCTGCCGAACCACCAGTATAACCTTGAGTAGTATTACTATTCAAGTTAGGCATACCTGATGCACCTGCACCTGTTTGTGTAAGTTTGTTTGCATCGGCAGTGATATTCATACTTTCCATATTGATATCAATATCTTTGATATAATATGCTTCTACTTTCTTGCCTTTGCCTTCGTTGACAACTACTTTATCTACTTTAGCAGGATCGACCCAAAATAGTTTATATGTTTCTGGATCACGAACAAAGATTTGGTCACCGTACTTAATGGCATTTCGGAAGATACGGAAAACACGTTTGTTCATTTCGTTAACTGAACACCACTGTCGTAGTGTACGCTGTAGAACATCATTCTCAGATTCAGTTGGATCTTCTGGGAAGTCAAACTTAAATGGCAACCTAGAGTTTTCATCTTGTAGTGTTGAAAATTCAGCAATAATATCCAATGCCGCATTCACTTCACTATCTAAGTCCATTTGGTCGTACTGCCCATAACGTTGCACACGGTTTGGTTGTCCCTGATAAACTTCAGGTAACCAACTGCTATAACGCTTATTGGATGCTTCCGATCCTTGATTAGACGATGACGAGTCTCGTTGTGGGAGACCATCGTATGTTTTAAAGTATTTTTTCCAAGTTGCCATTTTTATATCCTGTATTTTTTATATTAACATGTTTTTGAGTACATGTCAACTCTTTTAATTACTAATTAACGCTTGTAGTAGTTGATTCATAGTAGCTTGTAATGCTCTCTGTTGTACTCTGTCTTCTTCGGATGCTCCTACCCAATCAAATGCACTTCTACCAGAATCCTCACCTATTGAAGTAATAAGTTTATTTAATGTTTCGTCATTTATTAGTTTGTTCTCACTCATCTGTGTAGTAAGTGATACAATCATTTGTCTTTCTTCGGCAGTAAATGAATCACCTTCACGTTCAAAACCAATAGTATCTAACAACCCTGCACCATTTCCATTCAACAATTGATTAAACGCATTTCTTGTAAAATCAGTACCCAACGTATTGTTTCCATTTTGCAGTATGTTTGATAGTAATGCATCTGCGGTATCATCTTTAGTGAGCATTGTTCCGCCACCAAGCAGTTCAAAGCCTTCACGATTTCGCATCTGGTCGCCAAACACATCCTGGCTTCCTTGCTGTTCTAAAATAGCAGGATCGTAATTAATTATTTCGCCTTCTCTTACAAAGTTTTCTAGTCCTGACCCTCTGAGTAGTGACTGTGCTTGTTCTGGATTAGTTTCACTAAGTTTGTCTATTTCATCAAATAAAGCACGTTGTGACATTTTTAATCTAAATTCATTATTTTGAGACGGGTCTGCTTCGAAACGTGATTGTGCTTCTTCTACATTATCTAATTGTTTTAATATAGGTGCAGAAATAGCTTCTAAACTTGTTGCGCCAAATGTTTGTTCAACAACTTGTCTCATTCGCTTAACATTCGCTAATGAGTCTGCACTGTCTTTACTTAGAGATCCTAAACCGTCACCAGCTAAGCCTACAACACCAGATGCTAGATCAGTCACAAGTGCTTGTAATCCGGTAGTTGCATTTGTCAATATATCTGCATGTTGTGCGATTGCTGTGCCAGCACCTTCTATTTCTCCTGCAAGTTGTATATTAGCAGTATTGAGTCTACCTAAATTCTGTTCTAAGTCCGCATTCTCAATAAATGCATTATTCACTCCTTGGAGTGCTAACTCAAATTGTCTACTTGCTTCTATTGATCCAAGAACTGCTTTATCATCGCCGGATAATGCAGTGAAGCCTGCATTTGCATCCTCTACCGTACCTAGTAACCTAGCAAGTGATGCAATCATTGCCTGTCCTGCTTGGTCACCACTTAGTAACAATTCTCTACTAGTACTATCTATTGCTGCCTGAAAATCTCCACGTGATCCTGCTAAAGCACTTTGGAACCCACTTACCCCACCTTGTTCAGTTGATGTTGCAAGTTGCTCAACTAATGGCATAATAGATGCAGTAATCGGACTTGACATTAAATCTGCGAACTGTGATGTCATTTGGAATTCGCCCTGTGATCCTGCAGCAAGTCTCATAGCAAGTGCTTCGCCTATTGGACTATCCATACCACCTGCCATACCAACGACTTCTTGTACTTGTGCCGCTCTCTGCGGATCCATAGTAGCAAGTAATGAAGCAATGTCTGTTCTTCCAAGTGTATCAGCAATCATCTTTGCCGCATCTTCCATATTAATTTTCATAACATTAGATGTAGATACTACAGTACTCATGAAGTCGTCCATGTTAGTACGTAACTGTTGACCGTTCATTCTGTCAAGCATACCAAGGTTGCGAACACTATCAAGATATGTACCTGCCACATTCGCTACTTCACCAAACTCCATACCAAATTTACGCATCATATCAGCGCCACCTTCACCTGCATATGCAAGTGAGTTTACAAATTCAAGAGAACTTTTTACACCAAGTACACCAACTGAATTTGCGAAACGCTGTGTAAACTCTGCGGCTTCACCAAGAGTAAAGTTATTTTCTCTTACTGTTGCGGCAAATGAAGTTAAACTTGCTTGTGAAGATGATAATCCTGCAGCAAGTCCACTTTGTCGTAGCTCTTGTGCAAAGTTAAATCTATCTTGTGCTTGCGCTTTCATATATGCATTGATTCCAGTTACTGCGGAGGCAACACCGGTAACAGCTTTAGCAAGTGGCCCAGCAAATTTACCTACACCTTTAAGTGCTACACCAAAGCCTTCCAACTTTGCCATAATGCCAGAAGAATCAGAAGACATTCCTTCTTTCATCAACTCTTGCATTCTCCTATCGTTCTTCATTTCTTCACGAAATTGCTTTGCAGAAAGTTGAGTACGTTCAACAGAAGCGATTAGAAGTTTCTTGAAAAGGCTTGTTTGCTTCTTGTCTTCTTCTAATGCGGTGTCATCTTGCTTTCTATTTTTCTTATCGTTATTATCATTTTGCTTTTTAAGTGCGTCTGTAGCTTTTCTATTATTGCGTAACTCTCGCTGTATTTCTTTGTATTCACTTTGAGAGATTTTTTGTCCAGCAGCTTGCGCACTCAGTAGTCGTACCATCTGAGCGAAAGCATTACTATGCTTGCCTGCTTCTTGCATAATTCCTTTTTGCGTTGCTTCGGTAGCAAAGTCTGGAAAACTTCGGTCATTACCAAAACCCTGAATAATTACGTCTTCTGCCATATCAATCTCTCTCTTTTCAGTTATATTCGTAGTTTATAATAGAGTAAATAACTATGAACATAAATAGAATGTATCGTTGTATTTATCAAGAGGCGAAAAAATGAACACAAACCCACTAGCAAAGTATTTCAGAAAACCAGGGATTTATATAAAACTGCCGACAGGTGGCAAATTTAATCCAGAATGGGGCACCACACTATTAGAAGAAGTTGGTGTATTGCCAATGACCGCAGTAGATGAAATTACTATGAAAAACCCAGATGAGCTTCTTAATGGTGAAGCACTAATCAATATAGCAAAAAGTTGTTGTCCGGATATTCCAAATCCCAGAACAATGTGCAATATTGATATGGAAGCATTGTATCTTGCTATTCAATATGCAACGTATGGACGTGAACTAACACATGCACACAAATGTACAAATTGTGAAGAAGTTAGTGACTTCAATATTGATATAAATTATATCTTGAACAAGTTCCCAGATATTGAACATGTTACGCCAGTTGAATTTGATGAAGTTAAAATTCATATTCGTCCACCAAGCGTAGAAGCGATTACGCGCCTAGCACTAATTGATGTTGAACAAAAACGAATCGTTCAACACATTCAGAATAGCGTAGCGAATGAAGACGATGAGGAAACTGATGAGGCAGAACTAGCAAGACGATTCTATGGCAGTTTTAGGAAGATCGCTGAACATAATGTAGATTTGTTAGCAAATACAATAAGTTACATTGAAACTCCAGAAGGAAATGTAAACGATTATGATTCGATTATGGAGTTCCTCAGTAACATTCCAACAACGGTTGTAGACGAAATTGATACTAAAGTCAAGGAACTATCTAAAAAGCCCAAGGATGCAACAACATTTGAGTTTGTTTGTCCAGAATGTGAACATAAAGGCGAGGTTGCTCTGGAGGTCAACCCTGTAAATTTTTTCACAGCTGGTTAATTACAGCAACGCCAGCGCAGATCCAAGAAAAAACAGAAAAATACAAAAAAGAGCTTGACAGCATACACAAAAATATGTTAAAGTTAACTTGGTATATGAGAGGTGGGGTAAGTATTTCTGAACTCCATGATATGCCAGTTGGGCACATTGCTCACATTAATGATATTATAAAAGACAACTATGAAATGAGTAAACAGGCCGGTGTGCCAATACTCTAATGCTAATATAAATAACTCAGGCTCTATTGAAAACTATTACAAAGCTAATATAAAACTAACACATAGCACACAAGGCTAATACACAATGACAAATGCTAATATATCAGACATAGTGGAACTGTTAGTTGGGTTGCCAACTCGGGATTGAATCTGCCAGTATTTAAAGATACTGTTGCCGTTGGACTAGTAGGGATGAATTCCTGCAATCTTCTCGTTAACCACACATACAAGTATTCTAATTACAACAGCCACGGCTCTAAAGGTGCGTGGTTGACCAGTTTAATAATATAACCGATGATAGGCTACTATAGCACTATCGACTTACATAATGTTCTGTCTGTTTAGACATTGTGAGGTGCCGTTGGGTCGAAAGACGCAGTACTGAGTGAAGGGGGAATCGCCAACCGACCCCGTAGTTTCTGGCTACTAGCTCATAAACAGAGGCGATGAAGCTATGGCATGTATCCATAATTTTTTGCAATTGTCCTGGCAACAGGGCAATTGTGGCTCAGCCGCAGGCATATATAAATAAGATTAATAATATAACCATAATGATATTATATTATAATCTATTAATAGAAATACTGATTAAATCGGTTGAGCGAAAGCGAAATGAGATTTATGAAAGTATTAGGTCTTTAGACCTTAAAGGATACAAACAATACATAATGAGTGAATGGACATATAATAACGAAATAGTTAATGAATTACCGGATGATGTTGAGGGATTTGTGTATCTGATTACAAATCTTACAAATAACAGGAAATATGTAGGTAAGAAATTAGCGAAGTTTAAAACCACAAAGCCACCTCTAAAGGGGCGTAAGAACAAACGGCGTGGATTTAAAGAAAGCGATTGGCGTACATATTGGGGTTCTTCTGACCATCTTAATGCAGATGTAGCAGAACTAGGAGAAGACAAGTTTTCCAGAGAGATACTTCACTATTGTCCGAGTCGTGGTGCTTTAAGTTATATGGAGGCACGGGAACAATTTGAACGCCGTGTATTAGAAACTGATGAATACTATAACGGTATCATCAATGTTCGAATAGGCAGTTCGAAAGTTCTTACTGAATATTTGGAAAATTATAGAAAGAAGTTATGATTTCTTCTTAGTGGCTCTTGCTTTTTTAGCAGGGGCTTTTTTTGTGGTTTTAGCTTTGGTAACACGTTTCTTTTTCGCTGGCTTTTGATCTGTGTGCATATCATACCAGTTCCATCGTTTGATTAATGGACCTACAGCGGCTTCAACTTGTGATTCATTCCACTTGAATACTTGCTTTACGTCTTCATAAAGTTTATCTTTGTCATCGATTACACGCATCATGCTTATAATCTGCTTATCTATTTGAATCCAGTTCAAAATAACCACCATCTGTAAATACCAATAACATCAATCGGTACGTATATTACGCTACTCATAATAATACCTGGGTATTTGTTTATATACGCAAACATCCCCATCATACTATCTTTAACGAAAAAAAGACACATAGCCCAAAAGACCCATGTGTCCCCAATGTTTAATGACACTATCAAAGCCGCCGTACAACCGGTAACCATTTGTGCCCATTCTAGAAATTTACTCGTACTTACCATACGAGTATTTAGCTAGTCTTCTTTTTTCTTTTTCGGAAAAGCTGGCTTACGAAATTTGTATTTCATATCCTTTGCTTCGGTGAATTCACCTTCTTCGATCTTTTTAATCTTGCCGCCTTTTTTAAGAAACTTTTCAATTTCTTTTTTCATTTCATCAGTTTCTTCGTCGGTCTTTCTTGGTAGATTTCCAGTTACACTCATAATCTTTATCCCTTCTATTAAAAAACCCGATGCATCAGAGATGCACCGGGTTGTTTCATGCTCTGTGTTGAAACAATAAAGAAGATCCGATAGTTGAGAGAGGTTGAGAGGAGACACTTCACTTCTTTATTAATACTAATATAGCAGTTTCAACACCACATGTCAAGTGTTAAATTACATATTGTTCTTTTTTTCTTGAATTTCTGCTCGGCGCGCCTTTGTAAGTTTACCAAGTTCACCCAATGCTTTTCTAGCACGGGCTGCGGCAGCCTTTACGCCCTTAGTTTCAAATGCTTCTGACTCTTTCAAGTATACAGCCATTTGTTCTTCAATTTGTTCGCTTACTGTCATATTATTTCTCCTAAATGACTAAATCTAATTCAACACCGGGTTCTAGTGTCTCTGTTTCTTGTGCGAATGTAGTGAACCCATTTTCTTTTACTACATTCAATACATCACTAACACGTCCTTGAAGTTCATCACGGTGTGAAACTAAGAAGACTGAACGTCCACTGTCTCGTACCATTTTCTTTAGAATTGCAAGTGATGCTTCGACACCATTAGTGTCCATACCCGAATCAATCAATTCGTCAACAAACATACAGTTGATTGTTGAATAGAGTGATTCGAATATATCACGGAACGCCCAAGACAGCCCTAAGATCAATCTGTTACGTTCGCCTCGTGATAAGTTATCAAAGTCTAGGTCTCTGCCTAGTTCTGTGATTTCTACAGTCAAGTCACTTTGGAACTTGACTTCATGTGGTAGACCAAGTTTATCTAGATAACGCTCTAGTCTCTTGTTCAAGAATGACAAGTTCTGGTCAATAATCTTTTTACGAATGAAACTATCTTTGTTGGTTAGTAGTTTCATTAAGAAGTCCTGATGTTCACGGAAAGATATAAGGGTATTCATGTGTGAGTAATCAAGTTCTTCAAGTGAACTTTCACGCATTTCTTTAATCTGATCCTCATAAGGGTCTTCTGCTTTTTTCTTTTGTTCAATTTGTTCTTCTAATAGACGAACTGAGTTTTGATGCTCATATGCATCGTTAACTGAATCGTAGAACACTACAGGCTTATCACCAAGTTCACCAATAGAAGAAACTATTTTCATGTGTTCTTCTAGTTGTGTACTATTAGCAGTAATCTGCATTGATGCTTCTTGCTTTTGTTCTTCTTTTGCAGAGAGGATACTTTCTTGTTTATCATCGTGCATTTCTTGACCGCAAGCATAGCAAGTGTGTTCTTTTAGTAACTTGATTTCGTTTTCAAGTTTAGAGATAACTTTTTCTTGTTTTGTATCGTCTGCTTCAATACTGTTAATCCAACGTACCGCTTCATCTAAACGAGTTTTCTTTTCATTATACTCTAATAGTAGAGCTTGGTTCTTAATCTCTTCATCAATATTTATATGAGAAAGCGAATCAAGTGCAGAAGATAAGGTTTTAACCTCACTATCATGCTTTTCAGTCCAGATACGTTGTCTACGTTCAATATCTTTGATAGATTTTAGAATACGTGAGTTAGCATCTTCGATAGCTTTCAAACGATATTCTTCGTCTTTGATTTGTTCCTTAGTAGCTTTAACTTCATCTTTTAAGTTATCTGCTTTTCTAGAAAGTTCAGTGATACCAAGGAGTTCTTCGATAATCTCACGTTGATCATTAGGCCTCATTGACAAGAATGGGTCAGTATATGTGTTTAGTGCAACAATGTGCTTAAACATATTATGTGAAATGCCAATAATTGAATCAACTTCAATTTGCGTTTGTCGCATTTCACCTTGCGCTTCATCTTGTGTTTCATTAATATCAATGCCATCACGCATCAATCTAAAAACGTTAGGAGAGCGACCACGTTCAATGCGATACTCATTACCATTATATTCGAAATCAGAAGTGACTAACATTCCTTTACCGTTAGTCTTATTGATTAGGTTATTCTTTTTGATATTTGTAAGTGCATTACCGTATAGAGCATACGATAGAGCATTGATAAGAGTAGTCTTACCAGTGCCATTACGGGAACCATCACCACCCAAGTCTAGGTTATTACCTAATACTAGTGATAGTGAATCTCTTTCTAAATCGATGGCTTGAGTGACGTTGCCGACACTCATGAAGTTTCGGATTGTTATATTCTTTAGTTTTAGCAACCAACTTACCTCTCTCTTGCATAAGCTCCAGACTGTACTGGATCTAAACTAATTTCATTAATATTAACATATTCTGGTTGATTAAGCAACCATAAAATTATCTCTGCGATGTATTCAACATCGATTAAAGCCCGGTCCGGGTGCTTTTTCATCACACTCGGCGTTGTTAAACTACCCGGCGATAACAGTGTAGTTTTTATATTAGATCCGCCCATTGTCATATAAGTCAAATCGCGGTTGTAATCACGTAACGCTTTCTTTTCGGTTGGGTATCTCCAAGTCCTACCACGTACACCTGTATCAGCAGTTGATCCCATATGAATGAACTGTGATTTAACTTGTGCTAAATTTGCAGCATTGTACATTTGTTCAGCAATCATGATTTGGTGAAATTTCCACATAGCAGAGTTATTAATGAATACATTAAAATTATTCATTACGTAGTGATTTGCAAGTCGTACCTGATCTTCATTCTTATCTAAACTCCACCCTGTTGCGCGACTTGCACATTCGTACACATAACCATTGTCATCAAACATGTTGCATATGGCTTGACAAAGACCGTAATCTCTGTTACCGGTAATCAAAATTTTCTTCATAATAATCTCTTTTAAAGGTTGTTGTATATTTCAATCAATACGTTTCTATCATACGTTCCGTCTAGTGCTGATAACTGTGCAACAACAATTTGATCTATTGTTTCAAAGTGAATTTCAGCACCAACGTCTTCGGTATGTTCATCATTCTTAACAGGAACGAGAGTTAAATCTCGTAAATCATATGTTTCAATGAATGTATCTTTTATGAAGTTTGCTTCTTCATATGAGATATCAATATCTAGTGAAATCTTCGCTGTTGTTTTTGGAAGTAAGAACTTGGCTGGATCATCTAGCAACTGAGATAGACGGATAGTTTTATATTTAGGAGCATCTGGCCAAGCAAAGAATTCAGGTTCTTTGTCCCACTCTAGATACATCCAGCCTCGTTCATCGTCCCACGCATCTGAAAAGTTGTGTGGGAATGCGTTACCTGTGTAGATAACGTTTCCTTTAACTTGTCTAGTATGAAAGTGTCCAGTGAACACATAGTCTTGGTTCTTAAACATATTCATTTTAAGTCCACCGTGGTCTGGCATTTCCACCATAGCATTCAGCTTAAATGTTGGAAGTTCATAATGACCAAACATGTATTTTGATTTAATCTTTGGAACCTTCTTCCATTCATCGCCTACTAGCCAACTGACAAGTGCAACATCACCTTCAATCATTGTATCTTCTACAAGTATGATGTTGTCAAATTCTTTAGCAAATTCTATACTACTGATTTCTCGGCTTTCACGATAAAACAAATCGTGATTTCCCTTAATCATGTACACTTTGTCAAATGCTTTGCTTAGTTTACGTAGACCTTCAAGACTATATTTCATAGTAGAAATATTCAAACTTGCACGATTATGGTGCCAATCACCGCCAAAGATACATGTTTCGCATCCTTTAGCTTTAGCTTGTTCGATGAACCAGTCCACAAATGCACTACAGTCTTCATTGTGAAGTCGTGCATTGTTTCTCATACCGTAATGTATGTCTGTAAAGAACGCAAGTTTGTTGAATAGATTAGTCATCGTCTGCATAAATCTCTTTGATTGTTTCAGTTGGGATAGAAGCGTCTGTAATTTTAGTCTTAATGACTCTCTGCCAACGCTCACTCGATTTCATTTCATGTTCAAGTTGACGTGTCCACGATGGAGCTTGTCCGCTATTTTCTAACAAGTCATCACGGATACCTTGATTTTTCTTTTCAATGTTTAGTACTCTAGTAAATGAGTTATTAACTGCCGCAGTATAATATGCAAACGGATTATCTGACTTAGCTTCATTAAACTGTAGACCAATCTGTGTCAACTGTAGCAATGCTTGTCCACGCATTTCATCAATGTATGTGTAACCACGCCAGTTGGCACGTTGTGAATAACGTTCTACTAGTTTGATGTACATGTTAGCAAGTGTTGCTGTTACACGACCAGTAATGATATCAAACTCTTTAGTTTTTTTATTAAAGTGTGAGATGCCAACTTCACGAATATCATTGCCATCAATTACATAATGTTTGAATGGTGGGAACGGAAGTTTTACTTTATGATCTGCTACTGTCTTTGGGTTTGCTTTACGTCCAGGTTCATCTGGAATATGTTCAAACGTCATAACACGAAATACAAGTTCGTCTTGTGCAAATGAATCATGGTCTACAGCGAAGTTAGCTTGCTTCATCTTCGTGTCTGTATTTAAATCCCATGCTTCTTTTTGAATGCGATTTGCACGATTTTCACGTGCTACTGCTTCCAGTTCACGGATTTCAGCGGCAACATCCAATTCACCTGCAACGTTATCAATGATAACATCAAACTGATGATGTTTATCACGGTCTTCAAACCACGAGAAATTTGATTTAGAGATATGTATCTGTTTCAGCATATCTTTATTGTTTAAATATTTTTGTACTCTACGAGCCATTATGGTATTCTCCTAAATATTATTAATATTATACATCCTAAGTGATGCATTGTCAAGTGTTAAGTGCGTATATTATTCAACGATAAATACTGATAACAATATCTAGGAGATTATGATGTCTAATCCATATGCATCTACACAGAATGTTTTTATCACAGATCCGAGTGGGAGACTTGGTAGCTCAGGTATGACTACCTTTAACTTCCCATACACTCCGACTGTAACAAGTATTTCAAGTGCTAACTATAGTTCTTACGATCCTGCACATTCGAACTTTCAGCAACGTGCGTTTGAAATGTCTGCTAATACAGAACTTACACTTGCGGCACCGATTGTAATTGAGAATGAAGAACAGGCACGACATATACTAGCTGGGATGCAATACTTTCGTGGTGCAATGAAAATGAACTTTGGTAAAAACGATCCTGATAAAGGACTCCCGCCGCCTGTTCTGCGATTTACAGCGCACGGTGTTTACAAGAATGTACCAGTACTTATCAGAGATTTTACATACAACCTAGATGCAGATGTTGATTACATTGAAGTAGACGATTTTAGACTACCAGTAACAAGTACTTTTGTTTTGAGTATGACAACTACATACTCTCCGAAGAACGTAAGAGAAAACTTTACAATTGGAAGTTATTTGAGTGGTGGATTAAGGAGCAGCGGTTATGTATAAGTCACATTCGCCTTGGAGCAAGACAAGTATACTATATGGTAAAGTACTTGATATTCAGACAAAGCGTAACTTGTTTAGAGATCCTCTTGACGAATACGTTTCTATTCCACAACAGTTTGATAAACGTCCTGACTTATTCAGTTTTGAAAAGTATGGCACTGCTAAGTATTGGTGGATATTTGCACAACGTAACCCAGATGATATCATTGATCCTATTGATGACTTTACTGCTGGAAAAAAGATATATGTTCCAAGTAGAACAAACATAGATAAGATGAGATAAAATGACAAACACTGTTGATTTAATTGCACAATATGAAGGATACAGTGCTACCCCATACTGGGACCACGGACAATGGTCTATTGGTTATGGGTCATATGCTGGCAGTAGAGATAGAAATAACCCACCTAATATCACAGTATCACGTAGTGAAGCAAGAACTAAGTTACAGCAACAACTTGGTAAATATGAAGCGAGTGTTGACAAGTACGACAGTACTTATAATTGGACACCAGCTGAACGTCAAGCAATGACTAGTTTTGCATATAACATCGGTAGTCTTGCCCAAGTAACAGCAAATGGCACTAGATCAAAAGAAGAAGTCGCTCAAGCTATGTTATTATATAACAAAGCTAGTGGACAGACTGTTCCAGGTCTAGTAGACAGACGAAACGCAGAATATGCGATATTCACTGGCGGTGAAGCTCCAGCGACCCCTACTGCTCCCCCACCACAATACAGTGGCCCAGGATCAACGTCTGGTACTGGTGGAAGTGATGCTCCTTTGCCAAATGCAGAACCAGGGACAAATTTTAACGTAGCAGGAAGTCTAAGTGATATTGTAACTCAAATGGAAAATGCAGGAGAGTGGTGGGAAAACGCACTTGATGAATATCAAAACTATACCTATCACTTAGAATTGTTTGTTGTTAAGCAACAGGATGCAGTTGAGTTTTTAATGAATGAAGCGCAAGATTTGGATTCTATTATTTCAAACAGTTGGCCAGGTAGTGATATTCAGTATATTACTATTGCAGAAACAGGTGTAACAACAGAATTTAATATTCAAGATTTAGAAATACAATCTTTGGGTGCAGGTTCGAGTAGTGTGTCTAGACTAGCTGGTACTGCAACAAAATTATCATTCTCTATTGTTCAAGTTGGTAACACAAGTTTAAATGATAATCTTATGAATGCCGCACTACTTTCAGGTTACGCAAGTATCGCAGAGGCAAAGTATTTCTTAAAGGTAAACTTTAAAGGTTACAGTGATGATGGTGTCACTATCAGAAGTGAAAATCAAAATCTAACTAAAGTTTTCCCATTCGTTATTTCAAATGTAGGCGATGTTCCATCTAGTACAGATGCTAGAGGAACTATTACTACAATCGACGGTACTATTACGCCAGACTATGCAGTTAGTCGTAGTGTTAACCTTATTCAACATAATTTTGAGTTTGATATTAAAGAAACACTAAAAGAAACGATAGAAGAATTCTTTTCAAAGTTAAATGAAAATATACAAAAGAATGATTTCAGTACAGACAATGCCGCCGAGAATCAGTATATTCACACATACGAATTTGAATTTGATAATGACTTTATGACTGAATTTGGCGAGTCTAAAATGAATGGAGACGACCCTAATGTCGGCGGCGCAGCAAGAAATCAAGTTGCTACTAGAACTGGTTCTGTTAATATATCACAACAAACTGGAGTTATAACTCCCGGATTAAGTGTTATAGATGTGTTATACGACATATGCATTCAATCTATTGATATCAGAACTGAACTTACTACTGAAAAAGATACGTTTACTAAAACAGTTTCAATTTTACCAGATGCTTCTCCTAAACCAAACGGATTGAATCCACTAAGTGGGGAAGCTGGACATAATGTAAAATATTTCATTACAACTAAGAATCAAATTGTAGTACAGAACAATTATGATAATGCAAACAAGATAACAAACGCTGCTAAAATGGTAAAAGAGATTTTTGATAGACAACAATGTAAGAAGATATATTATTACCAGTATACTGGACTTAATGACCAAATCTTAGATTTGAATATTAGTTTAAATCGACAACTGATTAAAGCATATAACTTACCAAAAGATGACGCATTTGCACAACGCTTCATTGAAGGTAACGAACAAATTATACAAGATTTAAATCCTCGTGCAAGAGCAAAATTAGAAGAACTACAATCGCAATTGTCTGTACTAGAGGGCGACCGAACATCAGCAAATGAGAATTTAGATTCTATTCGTTCACAAGTAGAAAATTCTAGCGAAGAATTAACTAACGCAATAGTTATTGGTCAGAGAGATGCATTACTTGCACAAGGAGTCCCTCCAGAAATTGCTAGACAAACTGCTGCCGCATTACGTGATAAACCGTTGCAAGCACAATTACAAGCGGCGCAACAGTATGACCCTGACGTTCTGAATACAACAAGCGAAGAACGTGAAAAATATAATAAGTTATTGGAACGCTATAACTCTGCGGAAACTGGAGTTAACAGAGTAGATACTTCACTGCGTAATATTGAAAGACAAGTTGACGAAGTTACGATGCAAGCACTTGGTGCTAATTTTTCAGCATACACGAATTCACAAGTGAGTGATATATCTGAAAACTTCTCTGGTATCGCCGGACAGTTAAGTAATAGTAATCAAATTATTATGGAAGAATTAGATGATGATTTAATATCAACTTTAACTACTCAACAGTTAGAAGATATTGTAGAAGCATTATTGGTTAACCCAGTGATATTCAAACGTGGCGTTTTGCCTTATCTGACAGAAAAGAATAATATAAGAATTTATACTTCGTCTAATGAGAAAGAAGTTGACCTAGCAAAAGAAAAGTTTTACGAGGCTGTAAATATGGACATCAGTATGGAACAGCTAAAGTTAACTATCAAAGGTGACCCGTATTGGATTGATACATACTTGACACCTAAGACTGCAAAAGAATTATTTGGTAACAGTAATGCTATCGATACATATCGTAGTCATCCAACATCTATTAATGGAGCGAACTATGTTACTATTGTAAGTAACAAAGCGGCAGGCGTAGATGAAAATGACAACACAAAGATAGCAAATCTAGTAACAATGTTATATGCAGTTAGAAATGTAACAAGTTCGTTTAGTAATGGACAGTTTGTTCAGCAGCTTGATATGATTAGAATACCTGTTCCAGATAGTTTCCTACCAGTCAACCCATTCTTTAGTACATCATCTGTTGATTTAGATGAAGAAACTGTCATGGGACAAATAGTATACGATCCGGATGCTGCTGATCCTAGAGGCAGAGAGCAAACGCCATCGCCAGTTACTGCGCCAGTCGTTGTTCCAAGAGCAGAACTACCCAACCCTAACGAGTTACCTATAGGTGCAGGTTCGACCGCAGTGATAGATCCCGACGGTAATGTAGGTTTGTTATTAGACCCTGATGGTGCACCAAATGCAAATTCTTCACTACGTTCTCTTACTAATAATTTACTTGAAAATGACGGTATACCAACAGCAGAACAAGCAGAACAATTTAATAAAACAAAAAGTCAAGTTGAATATTATTGTGCGCAGGGAAATGAGTCTTCGTGTATTGAATTGCAATCTGTTAATAATACTATAGATAAAATGATTGTTCAGAATATTGCAGGCGAACCTCCATACGATAATGCGCAAATAGTTAACGACATAAATGAAAGTGGCATAGAAGTAACACCAGAAGGTATTTCTATCATACAGGAAAGTATGAAAGCCAATGGACATGAAACATTTAATGCAGATGATATTGATGGTATAACACAAGCTGAGGTAGATGCGTACACCCAAAAAGTAGATGATGATGCGGCATCGTTTTATGTTGGTACGAATGGAATTGTAGAGAACCCATCAGATGGTACTGTCTCGGCTGATATGATTGATATATCAGGAGACAACAATCCGTATACGTCTAGAGGTTCAAGATTGCGTGTTACGTCTGATAGCACTAGTACTGGGTTTAGAAGCGTGAATTCAGAAATACCAAAAGATACACTGACTCCTATTGAATATGAAAAAGCACAACGTATACAGAGTGAACTTAAACAAAAGCTACAAGCTACACCACTAAGTAAAATGACAGAACAAGAATACCGAGAAGTCAAAGAGTTAGAACGCGGTGTCAATGGTATGGTCGAAGCAGCGACCACTGGAGAACGTGGTGAACAGAATGTACAGTTCAAAGAACAAAGACGTGATAGACAAATTGTTGAATTGGAAGAACAAGAAGCTGAAATTCAAGGTGACCTAGATAGTTGGTATTGGACATCTGCGGCACGTAAAGAAGATGAAGAAAAATTAGCAGAAGTACAGAAACAACTAGAAGAAAAGCGTAATGAGGAATATTAATAATGTCAATAAGTAACCAAAATGCAAATAGTTTAGCGGGAGCTTTAAGACGTGAACGTAAGCACGGACAATCTCCCATACTATCGAATATTGAAAGTGGTATTTTTATCGCTATTACTACTGGTGAACCAGACCCAGAAGGTAGAGGCAGAGTTAGTGCATATGTTCCCAAATTGGGCGGAACGCCTGAAGAACCAATGTACTTTCAATATGCCGCACCGTTCGGCGGTAGTAATGCTGGAGGGTCTTATGGGATGTTCGCCGCACCATCAGATGCTGGCGTCTCTATTATGGTTTTCTTTGCAGACAATGGTGAATTATCTAGAGGTTACTGGTTTGCAGTAGCACAGGAAGTTCCTGATGTTGTTGCAGGTGGTGCTTCCGGACAAGCGAAACCAGATGGAACAGGACAAGGCGAAGGGGTACACAAGGATGTGCCATCAGCAAAATCAACTCCTGCATCTGTTAGCGATAGAAATGAAAACGCAGAAGATGAAATAGAAAATAGTGATAGAAATGTCAACGTAGCACAGCAAGGTATATACGCTGATAGTGTTAGAGGACAAAGTACTGCATCGCCACAACGTGATGCAAGTTACGAAAATCCACAACACTCTAAAGTATTCGGAATGAAAACGCCCGGTAATAACGCACTAACAATGGATGATGGATCTGTTGCGCCAGATGGCACAGTTCACCCAAATCAAATTAGATTACAAACAGGTTCAGGTGCAAGTATTATTCTAGACGGTACTAATGATACAATTTATATGATTAATTCAAGTGGATCCGGCTGGGTAGAAATTGGTGCAACTGGTGAGATAATGGCGTACGCTCAAGGTTCTATCTCAATGAGAGCAGAAAAAGACTTTAATATCCGAGCTGATAAGAACATCAATATGGAAGCTGGAGAGAATGTACACATAAAAGCAGGCAATGATTATCATCTAAACACTGCCGATCAAATACATTTAAAGAGTGGGGGGTCACAATTCTACGATAGTGCTGGATCAAATCATACTAAAGTAAGAAGTAACATGTATGTTTCTACAGGTGGGATATTACATCTTAACGGACCACAAGCAGCACAATCACCAGGTATGACTACAATATCACATGCTGATATTCAGAATTTAGAAAGCACACAATTAGATGACAGTATTGTATCATCCCTGCCATCTCATGAACCAATGACACGTAATAATGTCCCACCTAGCGCAGGTGCACAACCAGGAAGTACAGCATCAGAAATTGCTCCTAACCCGAATAGTGCAGAAGAACAACTTGACGTAGCCGATATCGAAGATGTTATCGATGATGGAGAAGGTGGCTCACTTGAATATAGAAACCAAGGTGCGACTCGTAGACTTAAAGTTGTACCAGCACTTGAAAGAATTCTACTATCAGCAGCAAACGCAACAAACTTACATGTTGTTATTTTCTCTGGAGGACAAGATCATACTACAGGTACAGTTGGATCAAATAGACATGACCACGGGTATGCGGCAGATGTTTGGTTGTATGAAGGTAGGGGCGGAAGAAGAATAAGTATGACACGTGACACTACAATAGCGGCACAGTTTGCTCAAGCAGCAAGAAGTGCAGGTGCACTATCTATTGGAGCTGGAGCTGGCTATATGGACGGAGTAGGCATGCACGTTGATATATCTCCTGGTGCTACAATACCAGTAGCTTCTGCAAGATATTGGGGGACAGGCAGTAGGGCTGCTGGCGCTCCGAGTTGGTTAAGGACTATTATGGCATGATATATGATAAGAAAAAAGGCTCACTGCTAAATTATATTCAACTACCACTACATGTTGTAACACCTAATGGAACGTACTTGGGTATTGGTTACGATTTTGATATACCAAAGTATATATTATCGCATGTACGTGTAGTAACTTACCCGGTCACAGATTTGATTTTTTCTAAAATGAGCAAAGATGTTATTATCAATAACAGTGAACCATTGTTAAAAATAACAGATGGTAAAATAGGCTACGGGTATCAGATTAGTGATGTAGAAATAAAGTACGGTTATATAACTGTTGCATCGAAACGTATCGACATAACACAAGGTACTATTTCACCTGCGTCTGCAAGACTTATATTAGAGAGACAGCTAAGAAACATCGGTAATGTTCTAGAACAATTTGTTAGAGAACCATTATCACAAACACAGTTCGATGCACTATTGCATTATTTTTACTATATCGGAGTTGACAAAATTGAAACTAGTTCAGTCATTGAACTAATTAACATGAAACGTTGGTATGATATTACAGATGAAATGCAAACTAATATAAAAAGAAATAGCGGCAAAGTAGATGAATACCTTGCCGCCATAAAAATTAGAAGTGCTAAAATATGGAGTTATGTTCCTGGCTTTTAAGCTGGGCGCTCCTCAATCATCATATCTGCTAGACCATATTCTACTGCTTGTTCAGCAGATAGGAATGTATCAAACTTCATAGTCGCTGATAGGTCTTCGAATGTTTTTCCAGCAGTATTGTGCTTCACATATAATTCAGTCAATCGTTTATTGATATTCTTTGATTCCTCGAAGTGACGAATATTATCTTCCATTTCAAGTTCCTGTACATAAACAGACCCACCAGTGCCTCGAGTACCTGAGCTAACACGGTGTACCATTGTACGAGAATTCGGTAGAACATAACGTTTACCTGACGCACCAGCTTGTGCTAGAAATGAACCCATAGAACATGCTTGTCCAATAACAGTTGTAGATACATCCGGCTTGATGAACTGCATTGTGTCGTAGATAGCAAGACCCGAGGTTACAGCACCTCCCGGCGAATTGATATAAAAGTGAATATCTTTATCTGGGTTTTCTGCTTCCAAGAATAGCAATTGTGCGCAAAGCAAGTCTGCTTGGTAATCGTTAACTTCGCCAGTTAAGAAAATTACACGTTCTTTGAGAAGACGTGAAAAGATATCATAACTTCGTTCACCATTAGCTGACTGGTCAACGACCATTGGGACTAGATTTGGCATTAAAACTTCCTTGTGTTAGTGTAAACTTTTGTAGTTGACATATTTTCGATTTGTGCTTTAAGAGAATCGTTCTCTTCCAGAAGTTCTTTCACACGTTCATATTGTGCGTAAAGTGACTTTGTTAGGTCAGCGATCTCAATGCGTAACATATCAGCTTCGCTTGATGATACCAAAGGCTTTGTTTCTTCCCACATGATCCAATCACGTGAATACGTATCTGAGTAATTATATGTTACATCAATTGGTGAAACTTCTGTATTAAACTCATCGAATGAAATCATCGAGTCAACTTTGAACCCATCGTACTCTGTTTCCACAAATTCAAAATCTACGTTCACATCATATTCTGAGTAGTCTAGCCCATCCAGCGCGAACAGTTCCATTTGTTCTTCTTGCATTACAATCTCTTTCATTTTACCCATTTCGAGTCTCCTAATCATTATGTTAATAGTATAGTAGTAATTTATTCTGTTGTCAAGCGTTAATTTTACTTTTTATCGCCGGTAATATAAAGTCACGTATCATTTCTTCATTGATAGAGTCATTGAAGTGTACATGGTCGCATAGAATTTCTTCTTCACTGTATCTACTTATGTAATATTCGTGTGCATTTGGGTATTTGTCGAACTTAACATCAGTGTCTACGTGTTCTCTAAAATCAAATGATTTTTGCCAAGTAATAACACCTATGTTCAACATCTTACACAGTTTTATTGCTTGTTGACAATCTAAAATACCCCAAAACTCAAACGCATTTTCATTATATGCTATTTGTTCTTGCACACGTTTCCAAATATCAAATTCTCGTTTTGATCCAAACGTATCATAGTTGATTGGTTGTGTGATGCCTCGGACATGTTCCCAGATAGATGCACTATCTTTATATACATCGCTTGATACATTTGTCAAGTCGTAATCTTGTGATTTTACATTAAGCATAGAACGATTATTTACGAGTTCCATCAAAATGAAATCTACATCATGTTTTTCTTTCAAGTACACGATTTTGTCAAGGTATAATTCAGTTCCCTTACCAGAACATGCGCTATTATGATATGAGTATTCTGGTAGATATTTCACTAACCATGACTCAAATGGAGCAGCAAGATTGTTTTCACCTGTCTCTGAGTTATGGTGACATCCTACTGAAAAACTTGATCCTAATATCCCTATATTCATGTATATATTTATGTTCGTAGTTTATACGTTGATAAATACTCTTAATCGAATAAACTACAGAGAGAATAACATGAACAATATTAGATTTTCAGGTTTTAGCACAAAGAATAAAAGTGCTATTAATCATGTCTTAACAGGCAAAGACCTTGTTATTGAAGACTTGATGAACCATATTATGACTCGCAAAGGTGAGCGTGTAATGATGCCTACATATGGTAGCATTATTCATGAACTAATATTTGAACCGTTAACTCCTGCAATCAAAGATATTATTGAAGAAGATATCACAGCAATTATTGACGAAGACCCTAGAGTCAACTTAGATAATATTGATGTATCAGATACAGACCATACCATAAACGTAGAACTTACAGTATCAATCGTAAACGAAGATGAACCTGTGATCCTACAAATAGATTTAGAGAGAGAATAACATGAGTCAAGAAAGAGTTGACAATTTATTTGCAAGTGAAAGCTGGACAGCAGTTTATACAGCGTTTACAAATGTAAGTTTAAAAGCATACGACTTTGATACTATCAGAGCCGCACTAGTTGATTATGTTGCGACAACATACCCAGATAAGTTTAATGACTTTATCGCAAGTTCAGAATTTATTGCAATTTTAGATTTGGTTGCATATCTAGGACATTCATTGTCATTTAGACTTGATATGAACACACGCGAAAACTTCTTAGATACAGCAGAACGCCGTGAAAGTGTTCTACGTATGGCTAAGACGTTGGGATATAATAAGACGCGTCCGACAAACGCACGTGGCTTCTTAAAAATTACAAGTATTACAACAGATCAACCAATTGCAGATAACGAAGGTAACTCTCTAGCCAATCGCACAATCAATTGGAATGACTCTAACAATACTGACTGGTATGAAAACTTTATTGACGTTATCAATGCCGCGCTTGCATCATCTTCAAAAATTCAAGACCCAATGGCAAGTATGGTAGTTGCTGGTGTTGAGAATTATCTTTATGAACTTAATGAAACAGATGCGTCACGTGCAGTATCATTTTCTTTTGAAGCTCCAGTCTCTGGTAAGAATAGAAGATTTGAAGCAGTGCGTACTGCATTCACAGATGATAAAATTCTTGAAGCAGAGCCAATTGAAACAAAGAAGTTTACAATCGTAAACAGAAATGACAATCTAGGCCCAGCAAGTGATAGAACAGGCTTCTTTGTTTATGCAAAGACTGGTACACTACAGTTTGAAAACTTTTCATACAGTACAAAAATCTCAAATCTTATCGAAACAGTTGCGACTAATAATATTTCAAACACCGATGTTTGGGTACAACGTGTAGATAATACTAACACATATTCATCTAGTGTAACAAAAGTAGACAACGATACAAGAGAAACAGCAGTCTATAATTCACTTCGTAACGGTAACGGTGATATCGTAAGCGTTAACACAATCAATAACAATGCAATTGAATTGCATTATGGCGATGGTGTATTTGGTAATGCTGCAAGTGGTAACTATCGTGTTTGGTATCGTGTAACAGATAATGAAAACTATAGAGTAGACAGAAATGACGTTAAAGAAAAAACAATTTCTATTCCATACACTGGCGCAGACAAAAAGAACTATCGCTTAGTTCTTACTCTTTCGTCTACCCGTGACTTCTCTGAAAACTTTGCAGCAGAATCATACACAAGTGTAAGACGCATTGCGCCGCGCTCATACTATGCACAAGATAGAATGGTGAACGCACAAGATTATAACGTTCTTCCGCTATCACTTGGTTCAAATATCGTATCAAAAGTAAAAGCAGTAAACACAACATACGCAGGTAATTCACGTTACTTTGAAATGGACGATGTTACAGGACATCATTCTAATATCAGTATTACTGGCACAGATGGTTCTGTGTATATGGACGATGATGCTGTTACCATGAACTTACGTTTCAACAGACAGAATGGTAACGCTACTGATTTTATCAGAAACGAAATTGCAAAAGCAATTAGACACCCAAGTTTAGTAAATCTTTTCTATTCCGCAAACAAAACAAACACTGACGCGGTTATTGATTTAACTCTAGCACCAGAGATGTTTGATATCGACCCAACAGACCCTAAAGTTATTGTTCCTCGTATTACTATGATTAATGGTATACGCTCTGGTGACTTTGTTAAACTTGTTGGTGATAGCGAAACAGAGTATTGGACAAGAATGAATTATAGTTCGAGTTCACCAGTATCTAACCTCAATAACTTTGAAGTTACAGATATTATTCCAGAATTATCAGGACAGATAGAAGCTATTGTTAGAGGTTATAGAACACGTTTTGAAGACACTGAAATCACAGATATTAAATCTCAAAAGATTGAAGACCTTTCAGTGTCATCATTTATTATCAAATATGTATTTGATGGAGTGAAGTGGGGATGGGAAATTCATGATGAGACTACTGAACTTGTTCCTGGAACAGATGTATTCTTAGAACTATCATATAACCCTGGCATCAGAGATAATGAAGCAGAATATTCAGTAAGTTTCACTGGTAAGAAAATTGTATTTGAAAGTAATGATCAAGTTAAATTTTATTATGGCAATAATGAAATGGTTGTTGACAATGAAACTAATTTAGCAGAGCGCGACCAGCTTTTAATTAACTACTACGATGTACAAGCTGATTCAGTTGCAATAGACAACTTACAATCAGATTCAGTTGCAATTGGTTACACTCCAATTTCTAATTACATACCAGACGGCAATGGAGCAACGTTTGATGCGGTATATCAATATACTGGTGCAAAGGAAACATTAGAATTTATCAATGGTCACCCAGGTCAAATTGTACACAGAAGTACACAACATTACTTGGTATCTCCGCTAGGTATAGAATATCCAATTACTCCTGAACTAGACGTAAACGGCGATGTTCCAATTATCGGAGAAGAACCTCAATATATAATCTCATTTGATATCGCAGATACTTCTGGGTTTATTGGTGAATCTAGTATAGTAGAAAGTGACGTAGATGTTGAAGACAGTAATGAGTTCATTTATCCTGCTCTAGCAGTTAATGTCGAAACAGTAGACGCCGCAAACGTTGCATCTACATCTTCTACAGTGACGTTGAGTTCAGCAGATTTACTTGATACAGGATTCAAGGGAACACCGAGTGCATCATATTTCTCAGACGCAAGTGATAGTGCGAACTTTATTTGGGTAGACCAAAACGAACTTCCAGAAGGTGAAACAATTGATACGGCAGAAGACCCAATGCGTGGAGTACAGACCGAGTATTTCACTACAGTGAACGGCAACATGTATGAGTTTGAATTTCCAAGAAACGATGGTTGGGGAATTGACTTAAATGATAACGATGTTAAATGGAAGCAGTTAGCATATGGTAAAATCGTTTTTAATTCTACAACAGTTTTATCAGAAGAAGGTATCTTAGTTCAGATGCCAAACGGCACATTCATTTCTAATGAACATTGGGATATGGAAGTAGATGCATCAACATATACGATTACATTCTGGACATATGATCCTGGTGAAGGATCATTACTTGACGTAAGTATTGCAGGCGTAGGTATCGCAGATTTATCAACGTTCTCAGTTAAAGTTGAAGCAGTAGTAGATGTTACATATAGAACTAATGTAAAAGTACAATCATATAAAGATGTACAAAGTTACGTGTATGGTAAATTTATTACCGATGCAGGTTATACAGATTATTCAAAAGTTAAAGTGTTGCATATGGATTCAGAGAAGGATCCTCACGGAATTCTTAATGTATTCAATGGTGAAGTTGTATCATATATCATACTTGAAGATTACACTTATGATGACGTTACTTACGAAAAAGTATCAAGTCGTGCAATTGCAGCAACGGATACAGAAGCACTACCGTCTACTGCTATTATTTGGTATAACCCAGAGACAAATGTTTGGAAACGTAAGATTTCAGGAATCTGGACACCTAGTTTTGAGTATGGTTTGGTAAATGAAGATGGCACTGAAATTGATTATAACAACGTTCATTATCGTGTTGTTATGGGACGTAGTTACGTTGAAGATACGTTTATGAGTTTCCGATGGGATCATTATGCCGATGTAGATAAGAGAATTGACCCGAGTACAAGCAACATCATTGATATGTATGTTCTTACGTCAGACTACGTTAGAAACATCAACGAGTGGATTGCTAATGGGTTCAGTGATGTTATCCCAGCATCTCCTAACAATTTTGAACTTCGCAAGATTATGGAATCTATTGAAGACAAGGCAGCTATCGGCGATCACGTAAGTTATATCCCGGTAAAGTTTAAAATGTTATTTGGTGATTATGCAGATGCAGAAAATCAAGCAGTATTTAAAGTTATTGCTAAACGTGGCACAGCATACACTAACAGTGAAATTAAAAGTGTAGTTGCTAAAAAAGTTAATGAATATTTTAATTTAGATAACTGGGATTTTGGGGATCAATTCTACTTCTCTGAACTAGCAGCATATCTACACCAAGAACTTTCAGATTATATTTCAAGTGTTGTGATTACTCCAAAATATTCAGGAAATGATTTTAAGAACTTGCTAAGTATTAATTGTGAACCGCATGAGATTTTCTTGAGCGTAGTAACATCAAAAGATGTAAAAATAATTTCATCAATTGCAGACAATGAATTAACAGGTGAATAAGAATGGCGAATAAAATATATAACTTTCTCCCAGCACACTTACGCAATAGTGAACTAGAAAGTATCTTTGATGCTACACTAGAACGTGCGTTCTCTAAAGGATCAATGCAAAAAGAAAAAGCATTCCTTGGTAGAAAAGAGAAAGGTATTTACAGTGACAAAGATGTTTATATGTCTTTCCCTGAACATTTGTTTCAGCGTGACAATTACGGACTAGAACCTGTATTTTCAAATACTCAAATAAACGATAACATATACTATGATGATTTGCTAAATGCAATGTTCAATAAAGGTATGTTGACAAATGACCACAGAAGATTGTTTAAGTCAACATCTTTTACAGTTAGTCTACCGATTGATGCGGACAAGTTTGCGAACTGGAGTTTATATTATTGGGTACGTCCCGGGTTCTTTGTAAACGGATTACAAGGTAGCGATAATAAACATTACGTTACTGTTGAAAACTCTACTGGTAACTGGTGGGGCGAAAACAACGCATGGTACCACTATGATGACATTCGTGAGTTCATTACGAGCGACAACAAACAATATATCGAACAAGCTACTCGTCCTATTATTGAATTTGATGCAAGACTAACAATTGCAAATGCTAGTGTAACAGAATGGGAAGTCCCTAAATTCGTATCAGACGACGGCGATAATACTTACAGTATTTTTGAGTATGTTGTAAATGATAACTTCCCACTTGACATTGAATTGGGATTTGCTCCTAAAGTTAAAGCTGGAGATTATCATAGTGAATATGTATTCAGAATAGATTTGCCACAAGGAATAAAGTTTGAGCTTGACAGTTCATTTGTTGACTTGTATACTGAATGTGATTTCAATTACAGAAACTTACGCCATGAAGTTGGCACTGGTGAAGTGGATCGTGTAGAACTTACACAACCAGCACTAAGTGCAAATGACATTGATGTATATGTAGATGGTATCAAACAAATCGGTAACTATACATATTCAAACAGTGCAGTCGAATTTGATAGCACAGTAGAAGGTTATGTATACATTGACTATGCTACCGCAGATAATGTTGTAGTAGATGGCGATTTTGTATGGCAGCGTATTGATCCAGCAATCGAATACAATACAGATAACGAATATCACAATCTTAAAGAAATGACGTACTCAACAGTCTATGAACATATGATTAGATTGATTGAAACGACAGATGGACTAACTGGCGAAGCGAATGGTGTAAACAATTATAGACAGATTGGTGATAACACAGATAAGACACGCTTCAATAATTTGGGCAGTGTGTTAGTTCGTAATTCTATCGATATTAAGAAAGCATATTTTGCAGTAACACGTGATGACTATGATCCAGTTAAGTCTGTTGAATTCTTAGCATCAGCTTATAGCAATTATAAAAATAAATTAGTAACCGTTGTAAGAGATATACTAGAAGATACTAGCAGTGATACGAAAACGACAACCGAAATTTTAGAACAAGCAATTGCAGAAATATCTCTAGCAAAACGTTCAAGTATTAGTGTATTTGACGGAACTGGTATGGTTAATTTCGGTAACAATCTAAGTCACTATACATTAGGCGAAATTGATATTGCTGTTGGTTCTCGTTTTCAACCGATCCCGGATAACATGATTGCAGACGTTATTGATACAGAAAAACTTTCTGTGTATCTTAACGGTGTTCTACAAAAGAATATTACAGATTATGAACTTCAAGGTAGCGAAGTAGTATTTACTGAATACACAGCGCAAGCAACTGACATCATACAGATACGATATTTTGAAAAACTTGCTGACACATTCATCCCACCCAGTTCAACTAAGTTAGATATCAATGCTTTGTATGTTCCGAGACGTGTAACTGATATTGAATACACACCTACAACTGAAATGATTGTAGGACACGATGGTTCTGTTACTCCAGCATGGGGCGATAGAACAGATGACATTCTATTAGAATTCGAAACTCTCATATACAATAGACTTGCCCCATCTGTATCAGATAACACTATCAATCATTTTGATTACGGTATATACCGTGATGCAACAGTCGAATATTCAATCGCAGAGAAAAAATATATACAGTATCCATTCTTTAAGAAGTGGATGATTAGAAACAATATCGATAATCTATACAATGATACATTCGATCCAGACAACTGGAAGACATGGAACTATCGTTCTATTAACGAACAATCACCTGGGCATTGGCGCGGCATCATGCAATATGTATATGGTACCGATAACCCAGTAGTTGAGCCGTGGGTAGCAGTTGGTCTATCACAAAAGCCAGATAACTTTGATGCATTGTATGGTAGCGACTACACTCAGATTTCATTTTGGGAAAATCTAAAATCGGCTCGTCAGAAAGACTGGCCAGTACCAGTAGATAGTTACGGTCAGATTGCTACTATGAATGATTTGTTTTTCAGCGGAGCAATCACAGCCGCAGAAATTTCAACTATGGATCAAGATTGGGAATTCGGAGACGGATCACCTGTTGAGATGGCATGGAGACGCAGTAGTGAATATGCATTTGCAGAATTCTTACTAATGATTTTGACTAAGCCGTTTGAAGTGCTAGATAACTATGCGACACAAGTAGATAATATCATTTCATACTATCATGCACGTGAAGGATTCAGTACGTCTTCTATCACAGCACAGCGTGAGCAATATGAATTTAAATTAGGTTCAAAGCTAGGTGGGTTTGTTAATAACTTCAAACTACTATCAGAAAATTCGGGACTGTCTAATAGTCACTATACCGACATTCCTAGTGACAATTACGACTTATTTGTACATGCTGGTGAGCCTAATCGTTCAGAAAGTTTTTCTGCAATTGTTATCGAAAAAGTTTCTACAGATGTAGCATACCCAACATACGATATGAATTCTACTGCAACATACAATGCAGGAGACGTTGTCCTAAACCCATACGACCACAAATATTATAAACGTAAAACAACTGGTGAGAGTGCAAAAGAAACTGCAAACTCAATAAAGTTTGATTATGCGATGTGGACGTTGATATCACAGCCTAAGACACGTGAATTTGGCTATCGTATTCACGGTTATGATGATTACAATCCGATGTTCTTTACTTTAGATTGGGATAAGACCAGCAAGAGAAAAGTATGGTCAACAGATGGAGATCAAGCTAATATTAATGTTTGGACGAGTGGCGAGTACTACAGACAAGATAGTTATACAGTTTACAATAATAAGCCGTATGTTTCATTATTAAATCACACAGCTAGTTCACTATTCGACAATGATATTAAAAACTGGAAGCTACTTCCAGAATGGCCTAGAGTAAACAAAGTAGAAGCTAATGGCTATCGTGAAACTTTACTTGACCAAATTAAAACTTATAACTACGGTGACATTCTTAGTACACGTGATGAAGTAGCACATTTAATGGTAGGATATCAAGCGTATCTTAAAGCAATCGGTTGGGACTTTACGGATGTAGATGAAGACAATCGTGTTGTTGACTTTGAAAGACTGTTAGAAAAATTCTTAGACTGGAGTGCAGAAGTACATCAACCAGGCGATTTCATTACGCTAACTCCGATATTATTAAGCGGTTCATTTGAAGCTCCTTACGGTGTTGCAACTGTAGGTAGAGAAACAAATAAGAACTACTATCGTGTAGTAGATGAAAATGGTAGACAACTTCCAGACACAGACATTAAATTTAATTCAGATGGTTCAAAGATTACTTGGGAAAGTACGACACCAGTTTACGGTATTAAACTTGATGTAGCAGATATTGAACAAGCATTTGTTGTTGATAGAGTAGACAGTTACGGTGATGTAATTTACGATCCATTCTCACATAACAGAAACCTACGTATGATTGTAGATTGTAACAGAACAACAGATTGGGACGGCACACTTGCAGCAGATGGTTACATTGTGTATGAGAATGAACTTGTTCCTAACTTAGAAACAATGGTAGGTGAGACACGTTACTACAGAGATACAATCGTAGACCAAAGTCTAAAGAACATCAACAACCTAAAATCAAATCAAATTGGATATTCGCCAAGAACATATCTTACTAATCATGGTGTAGAGCGTGAGTCTCAGTTAGAATTCTACAAAGGGTTCTTAGCTGGTAAATCTACAGTTTCAAGTATCAATAGAATTATTAACTTCAATTCCAACTTTGAAGACTTGAAGCACCGTGATATATGGGCTATTAAGATTGCTGACTATGGTAAACTTGATAATAATCTATCAGTTTCTTCTACTGTCAATACAATTGATATCGTAAGCGACCCACATGTTGTCCACTTTAATATGGATAATAAAATGCCAACAGTTGAGTTTGGTAAACGAGTAGCAATCAAAACTGCTGGTTATGTTGACCCATCAGACGTAAATTATGTTGTGCAAGATTCAGATACACTGGAAACTTCTACACTTCCATACTATGAAGGTGACCTTGCATGGGTAAGATTTGATGAAGAACGTGATTGGGATGTTAAGAGACTTAGTGAAGTTGCTGAAATTAACTTTATTAGCGAAACATCTGATGGTCAATTGAAAGTTGCGCTAACAAATGAAGTTAGTACAAGTGAAACAGTTTATCTTAAAATCATTAATGGCAACGTAGACCCAGAAATCCAAGGTAACTATTATCTTGTGAGTGATGGAACACGTATATCAAACGGTGTTAATGTTTACGAATACTTAGTGTTCGACCAGACATATGAACCGCTTGTTGTTGAGATTGACACAACAACAGATAACTCAGTTTATATTCCAACATCCGGGACAATCGGAGTTGAAGCGATCAGTTATGTTTCTAACCCTACTATTCTTTCTGGTGATACTCTTGTTATCGACGGCGAAATATTTACATATGTGCCAGGAACAGGTGGAACAAGTACAGGTATATCTATTGGTGGTAGTACTGCTACAGCAGACCCAATTGTAAGTGAAGGCGAACAAGTTCGTATCGTTGTGTACGGAGATGATGGTCTAATTGCAAATACAAATACACTTGTGACATTTAGCGGAACTAATGCAACAGCAACACAGACTGTAACGAGTTTAGCAGGTGATAAGATTGATATTAATGGCGAAACAATTACCATCGACTACAGTGCTACTCAAAGTATACGTGCAGAAAGTACTGCAACGGTAACAACAGATTTAACCACTGGTGAGACTTTAGTTATAGATTCTAATGGAAATAATGATAATGTTACGATTAGAGATATCGAAGTTGTTGGTTCTATTGAATATCCTACAATTACGGAAACGAAATCTATTAGAATTAATGGTGTAACAGTTACTTTTACTGTACCTGGACCAGTAACTGGTTCGGATAGTGAGGAAATACAAACAGGGGTCGCAACCGATGTTAGTAGTATAACCCTTACAACTGATATGACTAACTTTTTACCGGGTGATATTACAGTAGACAACGGAGTAGATACGCCATACGTATTAACCACTAGTGCATACACATACGCAAACGATGTAATTACATTCAATACTCCCATCGCAGATGGACAAGTAGATGATGACGGTGATCCGTTAACTCCTGATGTAGACCAAGATGGTCTTGTGGATATAACAGTTGAACTTGTAGCACAACCAGTAGCACAGTTTTTAAGTACCCAGGATATCATTGATGAAATAAATTCAACCGGCGCACCAGTAACTGCTTCAATTGACGTTTCTAATTTTGTTATGCTTATTAGTTCTACAGCACAGCTTACGATGACAGGTAATGCATTACTTGACATTGGCTTTGGTTCTAGTTCTATCATTGAGAGTAAACTTGCAAATTTAGCCGATGACTTAAATTCATTAACATACTTAGATTCATACATATCGGGTGATATATTAATTATTGAAACAGACGAAGATGAACTTACGTTATCTGGTTCAGCGTTTAATGACTTGGGATTCCCATCAAATACATTTGAGACTAATTCTAACCCAACGGCGTCTAGTGTTGCACAGCAGATAAATTCACTTAACATTCCTAACATTAGTGCGTCAGTATCAGTTGGTAGATTAAAAATATCTTCAAATTCAGCTAACATAATTATTGAAGAAAATGTGTCTACGCCAGGATCGATGTTGCGTATTGGATTTTCACAAACATCAGTAGAAGTTAATTCTATTGATAGTATTATTACAGACTTGAATTCAGCACTAAGTGACTTGTTGGGAACATCAGCACAAGAATTTGACAGACGTGTTCTAATCGCAAGTGATGAGAGTAGTATCGTTCTAAGTGATATCACTGGTAATGCGTGGAATGATTTAGGAATAGCAGTAGGAACTTATAGCAATACAAATACATTAAGTTCTAGCGCAGCAGAGTTCCAAGAACAAATCAACGATGCGTCTGATAATGTTACAGTTAATATTTCAAGTGACGGTAGAATGATTTTCACAAGTGAAAATAACACAATGACATTCTCTGGTACAACGCAAGCGATGCTTGATAAGATTGGATTATCAAATGAATATACAAGTGTTACCAGTAACGCAGACTTCAAAGTTATGCGCTGGAAGTCTGTTCGCTTTACTCCTAGATACAATGGTGATGATTTCGATGAGTTCTATGCAGAACTTGGACTAAACTATACAAGTTTAATTTGGGCAGACGAATATTTAAATTCTGGTTGGGCAGTTCTAAACCGTAATGAATATGGTACACTTCATATTTTAAATAGACGTGCTAAGCCAGTAAATACAGACTACGTAAATCGCATAGTTGCAAAATCTGGTGACGAGTTCTATGATTATCAATTGTTTGATCCAATCAACTTTAAGATTGCAGGGTCAATTGCTAAAGATATTGACTATGTAGACTGGAATGACCCTGCAAAATATGATGTTACACTGAATAGTGATTTATGGTTATCACAATCGTTGGGTAAAATCTGGTGGGATACTAATCTAACACGTTATTATAGATATGACGATTATGGTGATGCAAATGGCAACATCGATATTGATTATGCAAAACGTTTCTGGGGCAAGATTGTGCCAGGATCAGAAGTAGTAGTGAAGCAGTGGGTAACAAGTGAAAAACTCCCAGACGGAGTTTCACAATTCAATACAGAAACATATTTTGATAGCATCAAAAATAAAACTGTAACGAAGTATTACTACTGGATTGCAACTGGCGATGAAGCAAGATATGCAAAAGAGTTCTCAGTTGAAGAAATTTCAATGATGATTGCTTCGCCAACAACTGTAAACAAATTCTTCCCAGTAGATGGTGACACTGTTATCGTTTCTAATAATGCGAATATATTAACATCAGATACGATTACATATTCAATTGAGTATAATGTAGATGATAATAGAGAAACACATCACACTGATTGGGAACTAGTTTCTCGTAAATCAAGCGCACCATTAGAAGATATATTCTTACAAGACTTTAAGAATTCTATTGCGAATAGTGAAATTTCTCACTATGAACAGTTTGAAGTATCTGCGACAGATATAACTTCTACTGGTGTGGCATTCTCATATGATTGGATTGGTGACAATTCACTGACACATAATGATATCGTAGTCACCGTCAATAATGTAATCGTATCAAATAATGATTTCGTTATTAACGTTGATGAAGTGACAATACTTTCAGCAGTAGATATACTAGAAGATGACGTGGTACGTGTGTATCATGTTTCTGAATACGATAGTTGGTTTGCAAATATCACAGACGCTAGAGATAACTTTGCAAGTACTGTTCTTTCTACACTGTCCAAGAGAATGATTGCAACTGACTTCCCAATGTACAACGACTACATTGCATTAAATCACGGCGTATTTGCAACAACTAATTGGTATCATGCAGAAGAATACGAAACTATAGATACATTTGAATATCTATCACGTACTCGTAACATCGACATGATTGCGTTACATAACAGCGGAGTATCATCATTCAAAGTTGAACTACCAGATGGCGATGAGTACTATTTCCCAGTCAACGGCGAGATTAGATTAGTACACAAAACTAATTCAGTTCTTGATTTAGATTTCAGTATTACAGAGTTAACAGTTCCAGAAACTGTGCGTCTAACTGCTAATCAGCTTAGTGTACAATTGCATGAACTAATGAATATGATTTATAAGTATGCAGAAGTTTCTGAAATTAAAACAATATTCTTTGATATGATTGAATATATGTACACAGAAAGAACACATCCGGAATGGATATTCAAGACTAGTTATATCGACTTGACAATGTTTAATAAACCATTACGTCAATATGCTATCTATCAGCGTGATACATATCAGGATACAATCGATTATGTTATGGAAACAAAACCATATCACACAAAGATTAGAACAACAGAACGTATCTATCCTACAGATGAAACAGCAGACCTGACAGTTGATGCATTGCATCACATGCATATTACAAAATACTTTGGTGAACATAGTAGATTTGAACTTAATGGGATCGATGGCGGCGATGAAGAAGTAACAGATACAAGTTTATTTGAACCACTGGTAGACGGCGAGTATCTGGGTGGTAAGTTCCTACGCAATGATATTGGATATACATACAGTGCAGATGGATTTGATACTGGTGAATTTAGTGCATCAGCGAGAGACGCTTCAATCGTAACAGTAGATACATTTACAGATGAGACAAGGACGACACTTGACAGAAAAGAGTTTTACGTGTATGATAAATTTGGAAGAGGATATCATATTCCTGTAACAGACAGTGGTACAATTTCATCATTCGATGGCGAAACTCTAGTTGTTAACCAAGCATCTAAATTCAAAGCGGCAAAATCTAAAACTATACGTTTAGTTGCCGTCGAGGATGCAAATGGAAACGTAGAGTTTATGGTGTATGATAGCAAATCTACAAATAATCTGAGAATTTCAGAGCGTGGGGTGTACAATGGCGTTGCTACAAGTGTAGATAATGGCAATACAATTTATGTATTGGGGGCACCTGATCAGATTTATTCTCATGAGGACACATAATAAAAGACATATCAGTTAAAATGATAAATATACTTAGAATTTGAAAAGAGAGATACGAATGTTTAACGAAGATATTAAATCACAAGTTATCGGCACACTTAAAATCTTTGATAAAGATAGTGGTGACATTCTTGTACAAAAGAGAAATGCCATTCACCCAGGTAATATGGCATATGTACTTGCAAGTGCATTAGCGGGATCCGCAGTTGATGTGAATACTGGCGGCACTGCACCTTTTGTAAATTGGATGGCATTCGGTAACGGTGGTAGTAGTTCAACTACAACACTTTCATATCGCTCTCCTAGAGTATTTGGTATTTACGACCAACTACCTATCACTTCAAGTAATTCAACATTATACGCTAAAAAGTATCAACAAAGAACAGAGAACACAGTCTACTTCCCAGGTCAAGACATGGGAGAGGGCGAAATTGTTCCTGATAATACATCAAAGATTAATTTTAGAGTAGAAATGGATCATCAGCAATATGCTGATATGAATAACGAAACAGTTCCAGAAAACGATTCAACAGTATCAAAGACTTTCACGTTTGATGAAATTGCACTACTATCTGGCAATTTGATTACTGATACAAACGATTGGTCGGATTTGGACGAGGATAAAACATTGATGCTAACACATGTGACTTTCCATCCAGTGTTACTATCGGCGAATAGAACAATCGTAATCGATTATACGGTTACAATACAAATTAATTAAGAAAGAATCCGGAAAATCTTTCTTGGTTTTTAAAGGCGTAAGCCAACTAAACGACTAGTCAACTTAGGAGCAAAAATATGGCTGTAGGAGATACAATTAATGCAAATGACCCATTTGCAAGCCTACGTACCAAAATGAACACTATTCTTAACGGAACAGGTGTAGCAGGTGGTTACAACCAAGGTCACACAATTGCTGCTAACCCAAGTACAGGTGATTTAATCGATGATGCATACTTCGATTCACTTTACTCGGCAGCAGCAAAAATTTCAAACTATTATAATATTACAAACCCATTTACAGCAGTAAATGCAGGCACAGTCGTTGCATGGTCACACTATGCGGGCGCCGCGGCAACATTTGAAAGCGATATTAACACACGTTTCAACTCACCATGGAGCTATTCATCAGGTTGGGACACAACAACTGCAACAGAAACAACGCAAACTGTTTCAAACTGGAACGGCACACGTGATACAGTAACGAAAGTAGCTTTCGGTTCAACAACTAATATGCATGCCTGGTTCGCTGCTGGCGGTGAAATTCGCGTTTCAATGTCACACGATGATCCAACAGGTAACCAACAAGGCACTTCATGGGAACAACTTACAGGTGAAATGGGAACATATCGTTTCTCGGTTCGTGCGACAGATTCAACTAACATTGATACATCAACACGTAAGAAGTACTCAGACTTAACATCATCAAACGCTTATGTAAAACGTGAGTATGCAGACGACGGTGATTATTCATCAAACTATGCAGACATTTCAGCTTACATTTCTGGTTCAGACCTTTACATCACAGTACGTCTAGTAGACGCACACGTTGCACGTACTGGTTCAGGCTCTGGTTATGGCGGTGCTTGGTCTTGGACTGGTGCAGATAGCGTGGCAGGTACATCAACTGTAAATGTTTCTTCACTAAAATTATCGAATGCAAGTGGTTCGGTGGTATTGACTAACCCAACATGTACAGTAACAAATACATTATAAAATAATACACTGAGGACAAATTAAATGGCACCACAAAGTTACTATCTGGGAGGCAAAATCAGGGCATCTGATTTCAACGGTTTCGCAAATGATATTAATGAGATTGTTGGATTAGGGGCAGGTGATTCGGGTTATGGCCAATCACAGCTACTGGTAACTCTTGTGACCGCTGGTTCAAAAGTACGGGCGGCGAATTGGGATGAACTATTAACATCTATTAAGTTCGCCGCTCAACACCAATCAACAGCTATTAATATTCCGGCTAGTACTAGTGACTCAGATTTCCCAGCACCAAACAAAATCATTCAGTTAATTCCAGACCTAGAAAATGATATTACTAGTGTTCGTGCTAATAAACTAAACTACGACATCTCTTTGATGACGCTTGAGACAAACAAAATTTCGTCATCAAAGACATTCGTAGATCCTGGATCAACAGGTAATCATTGGGATAATTCAAATAACCCACAAAATTACGAATTCAAAACTACATTCTCAGATACAGATGCAATGCGTAACTTCTTTAACTCAGGTGGTGAAATTCGTATATCAACTGAATTAACAGGTTATGATATATCACATGCACAAAGTGATGCATGGGCGGATTTATTAACAGATATTGCAACTGTTAAATTATCAAATAATTCTACAGAAAGTTCAGCAAGTGTTGGTACTCCGGGTGTAGGATTTACTGGTCTAACTGCAACATATGCGCTTGTGTATACAAAAGGTGGCATTGGTGATTATGTACAAAACCAACTTAATGTGTATGCGAAAACAAATGGTTCTGCGATTGATGTTAAGATTGAATACAATGATGGTCACGTATCTGATACAGGTACATGGACAAATGACGGTGGTGGCACTTGGACAGGCACTGACTATACAGAAGGCACACTTACTGTAACGATTGATCAACAACGTGCAGATGATAATGATGTATCTGGATTAGGTGTTGTTACTCCAACTCCGACATATTCTCATATTTCTGAACTTTAACACTTGACATTTCTCTAATATTTCTATATAATAGAAGTAATATTAGGAGAATAACCATGTCAAACGAAACTATCAATTCCTCTAGTGCTGAACAAGAACGTCTTGCTAAAGCACTGGACTTTTCAAACACAATGCAAACATTTAACTTGGCTAAGAATAATCTTAAAGTCAAGACACAAAACCTATTGTCACACAGCACTAATGGCGGTACATTCCGCGTATCACAGGAGCTTATTGCTTTTGTAAATATGGCTGTTGTATCTGGTAAGACAAGTCTAATTTTATTGGACAAGAATGATATTCCAATCCAAATTGATGACACTGAAAAGTTTTTAGAAGATATTAGCAGTCTTTACTTCGAAGTAATCAATGAGTACTACAATGACTATCAAAAATTGCGTAGTTCACGCAAGATTGAAAAGGTACTTGAAATCTAATGCGCGGTATTATTCTTTTTGCAAGAAATAATGGTTACGTTGATTATGTGAAGATTGCATGTGCAAGTGCTGGTTATGCTAGGAAAAATCTTAGTGAATTTGACGAAATTTGTCTCGTTACAGATAGCGCCTCGGCAGATGAACATCCGGAACTAATCAAGCAATATTTTGATAGAACTATTATTTCAGATAACTTTCAACCAGAGAATACTAGACTGTTCAAAGATACTGCGAACAGTCCTGAGTATGCATCCTTTAAAAATATGGGACGCAGTGAAGTATATGAACTTTCACCATATGAAGAAACATTGGTCATTGACTGTGATTACTTTATAATGAGTGACACACTTGACCAGGTATGGGGAAGCGAGAATGACTTCATGATTAATTATCAATATAGGGACATTGCTGGTAGACATGGCGGTAATGTTTCCTATATTGATGATTTTACTATTCCAATGTGTTGGGCGACTGTGTTCTTCTTTAGAAAGAGCGAGTTCGCAGAAAACTTGTTCAATCTAATCACACATATCAAGTACAACTACAAATACTATTATGCTCTATACAATTGCTCTGGTAATCTGTTTAGAAACGATTTTGCATTTGCAATTGCATTGCACATGTTAAACGGAAATGTAGCATTTAGTGCGCCGTCACTTCCTATAGACTATCTTAACAACTCGTTTGACTTAGATGATATCTTTAGGGTAAATAGTGCGAATGATGTTATCATGTATTGTGCTAAAGCAGAAACAATCGAAGAACACTTGTTGTCCCGCTTCACTAATACAGATTTACATATTATGAATAAACGTGCGATTGAACGTAATGTTGATATGATGTTAGAACTAGGAGAAACACTATGAGTAAAGGTTACATTGTAATTGCTCAGAATAATAATGAGTTTGACTACCTAGAAATGACATATGCTCTAGCACTTAGTTTAAAAGCCACACAGCAAGAGAACGCAATTTGTGTATGCGTAGATGAACACACTAAGAGTTTAGTACAAGATAAACACCGTAAAGTCTTTGACCATATTGTAGATATTCCTTGGAATGATGATGCTGGTACAGATAATTGGAAGATTCATAATAAGTGGAAGTACATTCACATGTCTCCGTTTGATGAAACGATTATCTTGGATAGTGATATGGTGTTTACACACAGCGTGGATCATTGGTGGGATTATCTAGCTACTAAAGACGTATGGTGTTGTACAAACGTAAAAACATTTCGCGGCGAAGATGTAGTAGATGACTTCTACCGTAAGAAGTTTACAGAACTAGAACTGCCAGACGTATACAGCAACTTTTCGTATTTTAAAAAGACACAACCTGCATATGAGTTTTTCCGTATGATTGAACTTATTATGACACATTGGAATGTTTACTACGATAAGTTTCTTAAAGGTATCGGTCAGAATTGGATGAGTGCTGATATGGCATATGCTCTTGCGATTAAACTACTTGACATTGAAGAAGTTGTGTGCGATTATGATATTAAGGATGTTCCTACATTCGTTCATATGAAATCACATGTTCAGAATATTGAAAGAGCAAAGATTGATAACATCTGGACAAAGAGTATCCCAAGTGAATTAGCAGACAATCTTGAAGTTCGTATCGGTAACTTTGTTCAGAACCTTCCAGTACACTATGTACAGAAAGAATGGATGACACAAGAAAAGATTGCGACTTACGAAAAGGCAGTGTTATGATTACAAGTACATTAGAAGAAAATAGAACAAACAGATATGTATACTTTGATGACACTGGTACCATAACAAGTATCAGTGGAAGAACAGATGACACTGATAACATGTATGCGATATTTGAACTAGATGATATTCTTCCGTTTATCGATGGTACATATAAGTTTTCAGATTATACTGTAAAGCGTAGTGACAATCCATTGATATATGATATTGTAAAGCGTAAAGTTAATATTAAGCAACGTAGTGCAGAGAACCAAATATCAAAGATTGTAGAAATTGATGGTGCTGATATCAATATAGAAATGACAGATGATGCTGTTGTTATCAGTGCAAGTGATGACCTAGTAGCACGTTCAAACGTAGACAAGAACCAATCAGTTGTAGTTGCTGGAACTGATTCACATCCTTTCTTTATTACACACAAAGATAAACCAGAGTTCCTGATTAGTATGCAAATGATTAAGTTTAGTGATTTGCTGAGTGGTGAAAAAGTAACAATTAACTACGACTATAAATACGATATAAGTATTTACACTCGTAAGTATTTTGATAGTTATTCGTTAAGGAGAGCATAAGAATGAAACTAGAAATTGGTGAACTAGATATCTTTTATCTAAGTTACGATGAACCAAATAAAGAGAAACACTGGGCAGACTTGCTACAGAAGTTTCCATTTGCAAAACGTGTAGATGGCGTTAAAGGTTTTGATAATGCGCACAAGGAATGTGCGAGACAAAGTGATACAGACAGATTTATTACTATCGACGGTGATAACATCGTAGATGAAAAGTTCTTTGATATTGAACTTACGTTCCCAGAAGACACTGACTTAGCTAACTCGGTTATCTCATGGTCAGCGAAGAACGTTGTGAACGGACTTGTTTATGGCAACGGCGGAATTAAATGCTGGCCAGTACAACTTGTACTTGATATGAAGACACATGAAAATGCAGAAGATGAAACAAAAAAGGTTGACTTCTGTTGGGACTTGAACTATATTCAGATGAACAATGTGTACTCACTCGTATATAATGCAGGATCACCGTTCCAAGCATTCCGTGCTGGTTATCGTGAAGGTGCTAAAATGTCACTTGATGAAGGTAAGAAAGTTCCTGTAGAAGACTTTAAGAAACGTATCTGGCCTAAGAACTATGAGCGTTTAATTACATGGTGTAACATTGGTTCTGATGTAGAGAACGGCATCTGGGCATTATTCGGCGCACGTCTTGGTTGCTATGATATCAATCTTAACCCTGATTTCGTACTAGAAAACATTTCTAGCTATGATTGGTTCAAAGAGTATTTCGAAAACGAAGTCTTCCCACCATTTAAAGGCGGTGAAATGAAATGCGAAAACACAAAAGTAGAATGGGACTATGATAAGTTGTTTGATGAATGTTTGCGTATCGGTGATATCTTAGTTGATAAGATTGGTATGGAACTATGTGATCCAACTCCAGAAGTAGCAGCATTTTTCAAGCGAGTATACTCAAATCCCCCAAGAGTAAAGAATCCATTAGCAACAGAAAAAACCACTGGTTGGAGCGGACATTAAATGTCAAATTATGATGACGATGCAGTAAGCACACGTCAAAAGCTAAATTCTATTTCACCATCTATGTGTATGGCAAAGTGGTTGCAAGTAAGTTTGCATCTGCCGCAAGGCCGTACACATAGTTGTTATCATCCACCTACACATGCTATTCCGTTAGATGAACTGAAAAAAGATGTAGGTGCATTACACAATACAACATTTAAGATGCAAGAGCGTAAGCAAATGTTGCAGGGTGAACGTCCTGAAGGTTGTCAGTATTGTTGGAATGTAGAAGATGCACCGAATGCCCCGGAAGGTGGTCGTCTAAGTGATAGACACTATCGCAGTAGTGAGTGGTGGGTCAAAGAAGCATGGGACGAAGTAGTAAACAATCCTTGGGATCACAAGATAACACCGCGATACGTTGAAGTAAATTTCAATCAAGCATGTAATCTAAAGTGTTCTTATTGTTCTCCGCATCTATCTACTGCATGGGAAGATGATGTTAAGAAACATGGTGGCTTTAGATTTGCTAACGGTACTGGGCATAATGATATTGATTATCTACGTAAGACTGGTATGATGCCACTTGAAGTAGCACGTAAAGATAATCCTTATATTGAAGCATTTTGGAAATGGTTTCCAGAAGTGTACAACGAATTGAAAGTATTCCGAATGACAGGTGGTGAACCTCTTATGGATAAGAATACATTCAAAGTATTAGATTATGTCAATGAAAATCCAAACGCATTCTTAGACTTGAGTATTACGTCAAACATGGCGCCTCCTCAACCAGCGTTAATGGATAAGTTCATTGAGAAAATACAGAAATTAGAAGAAGTCCGCGTTTGGGAAGATCCAGAACGTTTCAACCCAGATAGCGGAAATCATTGGTATGTCGCACCAGCATGTAAGCATTTTAGTTTATATGTTAGTGTTGATAGTGTCGGGAAGCAGGCTGAATATCTTCGTGATGGCCTTGATTTTGATACGATGTATGAAAATTGCCGTCGAGTATTGTCTGAAACAGATGGTACAGAGATTTCGTTTATTAACACTTTTACTCTCCTTAGTATACCAAATTTACGTGGGTTCTTAGATATGATTCTAAAGTTGCGCGAAGAATTTGGGTATGAAAATCAAGAAGACAAAGTTATTCAGCCTCCCGACCGAAATGGATTTAAGCATCCAAAATTTGTGCGCAAGAAACGTCAACGTGTTTGGTTTGATATTCCTTACTTACGTTATCCAGACTGGATGACAATTCAACTAGCAGATCCAATCATGCTTGATACTATTCAAAGCAATATCGATTACATGAAAGCAAATGTTCTACCAAATGATTTGTATGGACGTAAGTATACTGGATTTAAGAACTATGAAGTCTTAAAACTTGAGCGTGATTTGGCTTGGGCAAAAGAAGGACTAAATATGAGTGACGCAGAATTAAGTGATAAGTTAATTCGTTTCTACGAATACTTTACACAGTATGATAAGCGTAGGGGACTAAATTTCTTAGAAACATTCCCTGAAATGACAGACTTTTGGAATGAAGCTAAAGAAGAATACGAGGTAAAATATGGCGCGTGACAACAAGAATGGGGAAACCCTTCATCAGTATAAAGAACGTATAATTGATACCAAGAGCGCAAGCTATTGTGGTGCAAAATGGTATAATGCAACTATTTGGTTGGGTCATGGGCAAACTACAAGTTGTCATCACCCACCTGGACACTGGATTCCAGTCGAAGAACTAAAAGACAATCCTTCTGCAATTCATAATACTATGCATAAGAAGAAGATGCGTAAGATGATGCAAGAGGGCGAACGTCCTAGTGAATGCGAATACTGTTGGAAAGTAGAAGATATGGGCAAAGACCATATCTCTGACCGCGTATTCAAAACTGAAATCTTCAGCAATGAAGACCTTGACAAGAGTATGGAAATGCCATGGGATTCCAATGTACCGTTGCGTACACTTGAAATCTCATTTGATAGAGCATGTAATCTAAAGTGTACTTACTGTAATCCAGCATTCTCAACTGCATGGGTTAAAGACATCAATGATTATGGCGCATATCAAAATATTCAGTCTGATGGGCGCGGCCACTTTATGGACACTGCTCCGTGGGCAGAACCTACAACAAAGAAAGCAGAAGACAATCCATTCATTCAAGCGTTTCATACATGGTGGGAAAGTGATTTAGCAGACAGTCTAGAAGAAATTCGTATTACTGGTGGCGAACCCATCATGCATACGGGTACTTGGAAGTTGTTTGATTGGTTTGAAAAGAACCCAGATCGTGGTCGTAATATGCGATTTGCTATTAATAGTAACTTGTCACCAGAAACTCCTAAAGTACTAGACAAGTTGATTGAAAAGTCTTGGTATGTTCCTAACTTTGAAATCTACACTTCTATGGAAGCAACAAAAGATCAAGCTGAGTATATACGTGACGGTTTGGATTATGACAAATGGATGAATAGTATCCATCGTGTTCTTAAAGAATCTAATGTACAGAAACTACATATGATGATGACAATCAATTCGTTGTGCTTAAATAGCATCACTGAATTTATGGATGAAATAGTTGAACTACGTGAAGAATACGGACCACGTGCTCCTTCGCTTACATTGAACATTCTACGATTCCCAAGTTTTCAGAGTGCCGCGATTTTACCAGAACATCTTAAAAAATACTACAAAGACAAATTGACTTCATGGCTTTTTCTTAATAGTAAAAAAATATTCGAACATGAACGCGCAAGTGTACGCAGACTGATCGACTATCTTGATATTGTTAAAACACCACATAAGAACACAGCAGATCAAGGTAAATTGTACAACGACTTTAAGGCATTCTTTTCACAGTTTGATGTAAGACGTAATAAGAGTTTCGCTGAAACCTTTAAAGGTCCGATGGCTGATTGGTATAACACACTTGAGGCAGAAGTCCCCACCGCTGAACAAATAAAGTCTAAGACATTTATTCTTGAAAATGCACCACGTGGGCTTGATCCTGCTACGACTGAAGAGTATGGTAGCGGAGATGACGCACACGAACAGAAAATAAAAGTAGGTGGGTGGGATACGGAGACTGATGCCCTCGGAGGAATTATAGTTGACTAAACGAATCGTACCAATCTGGAAAGATGATGCAAGTTGTGCTGAAGAAAGTGAAAACAAAACTTTCTGTATGGCACCGTGGTCACATACTTATATCTCGCCACAAGGTGAACGTAGAATGTGTTGTGCATCACGTGAAGAACACTCTTTTCAAAAGCAGTATATCGATGCATCAAATGATTCAAAGTATGGGGAAGTAACAGATTCTAAAACTGACGTTGATGACTTTAATCCAACAACGCTAGAAGAACATTGGAACTCTCCTTACATGCGTGACATTCGTAAGAAGCTAATGGCAGGAGAGCGCATTCCACAATGTGATGTGTGTAATGATGACACTCTATCACTAAGTTCGTATCGCAAATGGTTCACAGGTGTACTATTCAAAGATAAGATACAAGAAGCATTTGATAAGACAGATGATGATGGGCGTACAGAAATGCCAGTAATTTCCTTTGACTATCGTTATTCAAACTTGTGCAACTTCAAGTGTCGTATGTGCGGTGAGCAATTATCAAGTGCATGGGAAGCTGAAAAGAAGAAACACGACATGTGGAGTATTGAAAATCAGCCCTTTATGCAACCTACTGTTAAACAGAAAATGCAAAAGTTTCAGAAAGACGTTGCTGAACCTGAGTTCAAGAAAGCAATTAGTGACGGCATAGTAGAAGAAATCTATTGGGTCGGCGGCGAACCTCTTATGTATGATATGCATTGGTGGGCATTAGAAGAAATGGTAAACAACGGTTCTGCAAAGAACTGTTATTTGCGTTATAATTCTAATCTATCACGTGTAGACTTCAAAGGTAAAAATCTATTTGATTATCTACCACAGTTTAAAGACTGGTTAATGTGCGCATCTATCGATGGTACTGGTGATATTGTAGAGTTTATTCGTAAGGGTATCGTATGGGAAGAATGGCTAGATAACTTCAAGCAAGGACTGGCAGCACCTGGTGGTAAGCATAAAATGCTATTTGACTTGACTATCACAGGTCCAGGCATGTTCTCATTAAAAGATTTGTTTGACTTATCACTAGAATTAGATGTGCGCATGGAAACAAAAATCATGTTTGCATTTCATGCTGATATTGTTATGTCACCGTTTGCGTGGCCACGTCATATTCTTGACAGAAAAATTGATGAGTTATTAGCATATATGGAACCACGTGGTACACAAAAGCAAGAGACACTTATTAACACTCTACATGAAATGAAGAAACGTCCGACATTTGCAGAACAATGGCCAGATACACACGAACAAGAGTTTAAGAATGGTAAAGGATATCAAGATAGACTTGACCAGATTAGACAAGAACAATATCGGCTAGAAGATATTTACAAATTAGATACAGAACTGTATCTTTGGTGGAGACGATTTGATGGAAGAAAATAAATCAGGAAGAATGTTCCCTATTCAGAATGAGGCAGCGTGTGCGTTAAAATGGAGTTGGTTAACATTATATCTAAGTCTTGACCAAATCAATATGTGTCACCGAACCGGCGGATTTAATCTATCGCCGGACGATAATTTTAAAGATTTTAACAAGCATCCGAAATTAGTTGAAGAACGCAAGCGCATGGTTGATGGGAAGTGGCCTAAGGACAGTTGCCAATACTGCAAACGTGTCGAAGATTCCGGCGGCAAGAGTGAAAGACAGGTTTTCACTCCGATGAATAATTGGAATCCGCATGAAATTATGTATTCTGAAAACAACGAATTACAAGACGAAGTGACTCCTACCTGTGTTGAGGTATACTTTAAGAATACATGTAATCTAGCATGTACATATTGCACACCGCAATTTAGTAGTAAAATTGAAGCAGAGATTAAAAAGTATGGTCCTGCTAGTAAGTACTATAGTCTTGATGGTAATTTCTCAAGTTCAAATAGATACGAAAAGCGCAAGGGTGAGTTCTGGGAATGGATGCACGAACATTCACACAAAATTAAAATGTTTCATATTTTAGGTGGCGAACCACTGTATCAGAAAGAAGAGTTCGAGGAATGTTTATCATTCTTTGAAGAATCGGAGAATGATAATTCTAATATCGGTATAAAGATGTTTAGTAATTTGATGCATAAACCTCGCCTGTTCAAACAGAAACTTGCAAGGATTCAAAAAATGATCGCTACTGGGAAAATTGACAATTGGATTGTTGTATGTAGTATTGATGCATGGGGACCTGAACAAGAATATTCACGTTACGGGATAGACTTGGAGCAATGGGAAGAGAACTTCAATACACTAATGGAATTAGATGGCATTACAGTTCAAGTACATAGTACAATTTGTCCGCTGACCACGCCTACTAATTGGGAATTACGACAAAAAGTATTGGACTATCAACTACGTTACGATAAAGAGATTGAACAAAGCTGGAACATTATTCAAAACCCACCATTTTTAGATCCAACTAAGTTTGGAAGTTACGTGTTACCGGACTTGCAAAAACTAATAGATTTGGTTAACCCCGATACTAAAGAATTTGATATGTTAACGGGATATTATAAAGCAATCGAAAGTAATGAACCTGATTTAGAAATGTTACGAGAATTCGTTTCATACTCCGACAAGATGGATCAACGTAGAAACTTAGATTGGAGAGCGGTATACCCTGAGTTATCTGCGTATGTACACGGGCAAATAGATAATGACTGATACATTCTGCCCATTACTATTTCAACACCTAGCGACACATCCTCATGGGGGTGTGACGCATTGCTGTATTGCGGATCACAGACAAGCACTTAGTAGTGCGAAAGATGGTGATCGACGTTATTATAATCTCAACAGAGATACCGTATTCGAAACGATGAATAGCGAGTCATTCCGCAAAGCAAGAGTACAAGTACTTGATGGAAAGAAGCCTAAGGCATGTATGCGTTGTTACTCGGAAGAAGCAAAAGGTATGCAAAGCAAACGGTTAGAAGAGATTAAGAACTATCCTGAGTACACTGTAGGAGTCGCTAGGGACGCCACTGACGATACTGGCTACATGAAAGATGTACAACTCGATTTCGTTGAGCTTAGATTAGGTAATGTTTGCAATGTTGCATGTCGTACTTGTAATCCAGCATCATCATCTAAATGGCGTAACGATTACGACAAACTACAAAGCAGTACAACATTCAAACTCACAAGCTATGACACGATGGAAGGCTTTAGATGGCCTGAACGTGAAGAGTTCTGGAATGACTTACTACAGCATTGCGACAGAGTAAAGACATTCTATATTAATGGTGGAGAACCAACACTAATCAAAGAACACTTTAAGTTCTTAGAGCGTTTAGTTGATATGGGTAAAACAGATATCAAACTGTGGTACAATATCAACATGACGCTAATGAGTGAAGAAGTGATAGAGTTATGGAGAAAGTTCGATCATGTGAAGATTAGTTGTAGCATCGACGACCTAGGTGATAGAAATCATTACATTCGATACCCAACTAAATGGGACACTGTTATGAAGAACTTCTTACGTATTAAGGAAGAAGACTTTGAAATTGATGTAACGCAAACTGTATCATGGATGAACTACTCTACTCTAGGAGACTTTTATAACTTCTTCCATAGAGAACATGGAGTATGGGTTCATCATAACTATGTGTATGATCCAGACATTCTATCCCCTGCAGCATTACCTAAAGCTATGCGTGATAGCATACATGAACGATTTAGTAATGTATTTGAAGATTACAAATTAAAAGAATTTAAAAACATGTTCGGTGGACCTGATAAACCAGAGAAATGGGAACAAGCAAAAGAATACACTCGTAACTTAGATACGATACGTAACCAAGTTATCGGCGATTATTTACCAGAATTTAAGAGGATACATTAATTATGTATACATATGACAGACTACAACATTTGGACTTAGAAGTGAGCAGCTTGTGTAACGCATTATGTCCGGTTTGTAACAGACGACAATCCGGCGGTATAAAGAATCCGATGTTTACAGAAACGTATGTTACGTTAGAACAATACAAAAAATGGTTCCCAGTTGAATTAATCTCTAGATTATTTTCTATTTCTTTCTGTGGTAATTATGGCGATGCGATGACAAACCCAGAATTGATTTCAATTCTAGAGTACACAAAGGAATTGAATCCAAACATCAAAGTGACTATGAATACTAATGCAAGTGGACGTAATGAAAAGTTCTGGCAGGATTTAGGTAGGCTTGTCGGTAGTAACGGGCATGTTACTTTTAGTATCGATGGGTTAGAAGATACGAACCATATCTATCGTCGTGGGACTCACTGGCATAAGATTATGTCCGCAGCCAAAAATTATATAGGGGCTGGCGGAACTGCACGTTGGGATTATTTAGTATTCAAGCACAATCAACATCAAGTTACTGAAGCAGAGGCACTAGCTAAAGAAATGGGGTTTGATCACTTCTTTCATAAAAAGGCACTCGGATTTGTCAATAGTGATACGGATAGAGTGGCTACTCCGGCAATGCATGTGTTTAATGAAACTGGACAGTTAGATTATGTACTTGAACCTCCAATGGAAGGTCGCTGGCAAAATAATGTCATCAAGGATTATATTAGTAAGACAACGTTTAACAAGGTTGACGGCGAGGATGTAGAATCGAAACACGCATTAAAAACTTTTAAGTTAGAGGAACATAGGCCTAAGTATATTCCGAAGCCATTTAAAATGGATAACACTAGACCATTGACCCAATGGGAAAAAGATTTAGGTTCTACAAAAATTGATTGTCTAGTTTTGAAATCCGATAGTTTCTTTGTCAGTAGTGAAGGATTAGTATGGCCCTGTTGCTTCACTGCAAGCAAGTATTATGCATATGATAATGAAGAAACATCACAATTAAAATCGTTTATCAATGATTATGGTAAAGATAAAATTTCTCTTCGCCATGTTACACTGAAAGATATAATTGATGGTCCAATGTTCCAAGAAAAATATGTCGAAAACTTTAACGATAACAATGTAAGAAATAAACGCTTACGCACTTGTTCAATTTTCTGTGGAAAAGATACTAATGCAGAAATGCAAAGTACGTGGGACAGTGTTAAGACTAAGTATCACACGTAGATAATCTATTTGCTATCTACTAAGTAATTAGGCCATACCCAAGTTCCTTCTTCTTTTCTATAAATTCTCGCCTCAGCTTTTGTTGAAACTGCGTTGATGTCAAGTTTGATGCAATGTCGGTGTAGTGCATTTTCTTGTATACTATTTGGTGTATCTAAAGTTGTAAATATTGCATTGATTTGCGATGATATATTTTTTGTTAAGTTTGTTTTAAACTCTTCAACAAAACCTCCGTACATAACCGTCCACCAATCATTCAGAATCGGAGTTCCTGATTTTATTTCTATAGAAGGAACACCAATACATCTGTTACCGACAGCACATGCCTTAAAATGGTTTATTAGCGAAAATTCAAAAAATCTATGATGGCTTTCGGTCTGTTCGAATATTATATCTGGTCTGATTCTGATGACTATATCATATTCTACTCCGCTATTAATAACCTGGTCCAGTACCCGTTCGGTGCTATACCATTGGCCAATAGTCGCTCGTCCAGTACTTGGAATAGCCGGATCAACTCGTGCGTTTACATATTCATTATTGCTAAAATACAAACTAGATAATTTATCTAGTACGTTTGAAGGCTCAATGTGTAGTTGTTTCGGTCTAAATGCCTTTATAAATTTGTCAAAATGTGTGTTAGCATCAACTTGGGTTTCTTTAACAAATTCTTCATATGTATCTGAAATTTTAGTATTACTTTGGTTATCCCAAAAATGAGCATACACGTCAAAAGTGCAAGTTTCCGAAGAATCTCTTAGTATCCTTAACCATTGTTCGATAATCATATCATTGTCTATGCCTCTCGGCTGTCCAAAAAATGCTAATGCTATCTTCATTATTGACTCCTCAATGCTAATGATCGTTTTTGCGCTTCATGTGCGATTTCCAAATCATATAATTCGTCAAACGACATTTCTTTAGTTGCGCCAGGTCTTACGACCGCTAATCCCATACTGGATTCTTTAGAAGACATCTTCTGATTAATAATAATATCTTGTACTGCGTTTTCATTGAGTACTGTCTTGTTGTTCATTATTTTTGCACGAACCAAACTAATATATTTTTGATCAAAGTTTGCGGTATAACTCTTAAATGCACCAGCCGCCCCAAACCACATATGATCAGTAGCGCATTGCATGCCCCGCCAGATACTTAAAGAATTAAAGAATATAGTATCTCCGTGTTCATGTTTCATTGGGTTAACACACCATTGGTTAACACGGGCATCAGTATCTCGGTAATGAGTGTTCGATACCAAATCATAACGCCAACGCACAATGACATCATATTTTATTCCAACTTCTCTTTCATACTCACAAAGCAAATCTAATGCCCGGCTAGTACTATAAAATTGACCTAATAGACTGAAATAGTAATTCCAATCAGAGAACTTGAGAGTGCTATCACTGTCAAAAGCCGCCCAACCACATCCTAAAAATTTGTCATGTACAACATTGGTTGTCTCATTTTTGTATTCTGGGTGATAAATTGTATCAAAAATTTCTTCTAATTTGTCATAACTTTCTATAATGGATTTTTTTGGATTAATAAGGCTAATAGTGTCCATGAGTTTGCCTTGATCATGCATCTGCAAATCAGAAAATCTTTCGTCAGTTGTTTTCATATTATTCCATGGTGAAAAATTAACAACTGAGTCCCACGTATGGCAGAAATAGTCTACATCTACTCCCGGCAAGTCAAATTCTTTTTTTAGAAATTCTGTCGTTACGTCAAAATTTCTAACCTGTCCCATTAATAATACGCCAATTTTCATTCATTTCACCTCTTGATAAATATACACATATAGTTATATACATAGTTATTTATCTACCAAAGGATTTGTCAAATGAAACGAGAACGTATTGAAAACTTTACAAGAGGGTGGTTCATAGGAAACTTTGAACCTGCAATTTTAAAAACTGAAGAATTTGAAGTTGGATTTCAAATTCACAAGAAAGAAGATACACCAGAGAAACATTATCAGGAGTTATCTACTGAGTACAATCTGTTGCTTGTTGGCAGTTTAATTGCAAACGGAGAAACATTAGGACCAGGTGACATATTCATATTTGATCCTAAGGAAGTAACGATTGTAGAGTTGTTAGAAGAATGTCATATCGTATGCGTTAAAACACCTAGCTTAGGATTTAACGATAAGGTAGTAGTTGAGTGAAAGTATTATGTATAGGTGATAGTTGGACATGGGGCGCTGAATTATGGGACCGTTCTATTTGTACAGAAGAAGAAGCTATAACAAAATACGGTCCGGATTTTACTGTAAAGTGTGAAAAAAATCATGCGTATGTAGACACTCATCGGTGGTCAACTATACTATCTCTTAGCGGTGAATACCAGGTAGAAAATCTAAGTCAGTCTGGCGTGTCTAATAGGCAAATATTAGAAATATTACATGATCGCTTGACAATGGATACTACTATTGATATAATAATTCTAGCATGGACCTCACAATTTAGAGCATCCAACAGGCGTTGTGATTGGGAGTTAGAAACCAATACACATGATCGTTTTGTGTCTGTGACAAAAACATTGGCAGATGATGAATTTATAGATACATTTTATAATGAATTATGCACTGCACATTGGTTAGCTAAAGATATCCCAATCATCAATGTTAATGCATTCTATGATAATAAAGTTCATAATAGTGTTGATCGAATGGTTTTTGCTGATAGAACATTACTTGACGTTGCAACCGACGGAAAAATAAAGGACATTTCATCATCAGATTGGCACTGGCATGCGAATTCTAGATACGACCTGAGTGATTTTAATCTCAAGAGGTCGGGACACCCAGATGAAACTGGACATAAATTAATTGCGCAATATATTGATGCATGTATTAAAGAGTATAAATAAGTACATACATAACTAACAGAGGTAAATATGAACGATTCGTATAGAGTGACATATCATGTCGAAAGCATTGATATACCTAAGGCAGCAGAAGCTATTGTAATTGGACAGAGTGTTGGTAACCCCAACATCAGAAGTTCATATGAGACAGCAGCCGGTATTATCCAAAGTATGGCAGAGCTAATATCAATCGATGATAACAAAGTTGTTATCGATTTTAAATGGAGAAACCTACATTCACTTAAAGATATCGGACAGATGTTATGTACGATTAATGGTGGACAAAGCGACATCGGGTTGATTAACGTATGCAGAATCGTAGATATAGAACTGAATCAGCCGTTTACTAAAAAAACACCAACTAAGAAACTTAACGAGACACGCAATCGTCCGTTAATCGGTAGCATCGTCAAGCCCAAAGCTGGATTAACTGACGCGCAGTTAGTTGACATTGTAACGCAGATGTGTAACGGTGGGATAGACTTTATAAAAGAAGATGAGATACTTGGAGATCCAGCGTATTTACCGCTTGAAAGACGATTAGAATTAATACAGCCTATTATGGAACAACATCCTGACACTGTATACACATACTGCGTTAATGGTAATCCTGCACATCTAATTGAGCAGTTAGATTTAGTTAAAGCATATCGAGGTGATGGAGTACACATTAACTTCTGGAGTGGGCTAGGCGCATATGCTGATAGCAATGAACGCAACCTATTCACTCACTTCCAACGAAGTGGCATCAGAGCGTACACAGATCCCAGTAATCCATTTGGCATTGATTGGACAGTAATTGTAAAACTAGCAATCTATCAAGGCATCGACAGTATTCATGCAGGTATGATTGGCGGCTATTATCCAGGCGACCACCAAGAAGTACGTGACGCGGTTTCACTGTGTCAGAAGCACAATGTTTGGGCAGCTTTAAGCTGTGGGATGACACCAGATGTTGCAAAAAATATACGTGATGAAATTGGTAACCAATGGTTAGCAAACACGGGCGGCTGGTTACATTCAGGTGATAATGTAGAAAGTCAAATCAAAACCTTTATTAGGGAATTAGAAGCATAGTATGACACTTAATATATTGCAATTGTGTGCGGGCAAGGGCTCCCGCTTTGCAGATTATTCGGATGTTCCGAAACCGTTTATAGACGTTAATGGTAAGCAAATGTTTACATACGCATTGGATAGTTTATCTATTGACAATGATGCAGATGTGCGTTATCATTTTCTATTTCAAGAATCGCATATAGAAAAGTATTCACCGAATTATAAAGACGGTATTATTAGTAGTATTGATTACTACACGGACGGTGCAGCAACTAGTGCATCGTATGTTATAAAAGATAGCGAGTACATCAATGAACCTTGGTTAATTGCAGATTGTGACTTTGTATTAGATTTAGACTTTAATGCATTTACAAAAAATACAAACGAATGTAGTATTGTCTTAGTTGAACATTGTCAATGGGATAAAAAGAGTAGCTATTCTTGTGTGGATAGTAACATGAGGGTATACGGTATAGCAGAGAAACAACCTATATCGAAATTTAGAAACACTGGTCAATATCATTTTCAATCGGGTAAGTTGTTTATGGAAGCATATGATTTCTTCAAAGCATCTGATCTAACAAGCGAAGGTGAATTCTATATCGCGCCATTGTATAATTATATAATACAATCTGGTAATTTAGTTAAAGCGTTTGAAGTAGATAGCTTCAACCCCATTGGGACTCCAAAAGACTACTTAGGTTATATCGATGCATGATTGTTATATATTTGATTTAGATGGAACTTTAATAGACGCTAACCAATTGCACCGTAAATCATTTTCTTGGGCAGTTGCACAAGTTAGCGACTTCAATATAACTACAGAGTTAGAAGATTTGCTTGAAGGTATCCCGACACTCAATAAGATTGACTATATTAATAGTAAATTTGCGCAGGGTATCGATCCGGGTTCTGTGTACGAGTTAAAACAAGTTTATACTGATGCGAACCTAAACACTGTACACATGGACACTATGTTAATCGATCAACTACGTGAGCTATCAAAGCGCAAACGAGTTGCATTAGCAAGCAATGCAAGAAGCAAGTTTGTTTTCAGTGTATTGAACCAATTCAACTTAGATATGTTTGAAGTAGTATTAACTGCGAACTATCTTCCCATAGACAAGAGAAAACCGGACCCATATATATTCAACGAAACAATACGACTGCTTGGCGTAAATAAAACAGAGACATGTATCATTGAGGATAGTGATGTTGGATATGAAGCCGCAATGCGGTCTGACGTAGACCATGTATATAGAGTCAACTCTAGTAAAGAAACGTATGAGATTTTAAATGGATTATTGTAAGAATTATAATTTATTGGGAGACTTTAAATGATTTACATTGCACACAGAGGAAACATTGCTGGTCCTTCTTCAGAAGAGAACAAGATTGCATACTTAGAACACGCTTATAATCAGGGATTCGGTATTGAAGTCGATGTACAGGAATACAACGGAAAGTTATATTTCGGTCATGATGAGCCTCAGGAATTATTTAAATATGAACTAGTGAATAAGCCTAATGTATTCGTGCATCTTAAAGATCGGAAATCAGCAGAGATACTAGGTAGTGATAGTAAATTAAATATGTTTTCGCATGACGCAGATGACTACGTTTTCACGTCAGGCGGCTTCATATGGGGATTGCACAAAGTATTGATCCCTGGACCAAAGTCGGTGTTCTTAGATTTTGAAACTCCACACGTGTATATAAATATAAATATAAATATAAATGTACCTATTTACGGACATTGTGGAGATTATTATGCCAGATAATAGAATAAAAAATACTCAATTTTCATCTTTTGCTGATACTTCATGGTTTGATGGCAAAGGAAAGAAAATTCCCTTTAACCATTCCCACGACCATTGGCCAAGTGACTTGCCATCACGTACTAATATCGACGATATAGATTCATATGAAAATATTGTAGTATTAGTCGGAGATAGTTTTATTTACGGTGATGGCGTAGGACCACACCAGACAATTGATTACTGTCTTAATAAATTGAGCGGCGATACTAAATTTATAAATTTAGGGCAGCCAGGTGCTGACAATACATACACAGTGAAGATTTTGAACCAATGGTTTAATTCCGAGTACGCAAAAAAAACAAAAGCAGTTGTTTTTAACCTTGCCCCATTGAATAGATTCTTTTCTACTATCTCAGCTAGTTATATGAATTATACTGACGTATATAATAGATATAATATTGATAGTCCTATATTATATGACAATACTTATGAAAATAAAGCCTTTTGTTTCAATCAGACTATTGAGAATCCAGTTACTGAAGAAACAATGGGCATCAACCAGAAACAGGTGTTACGCAAAGCCCAGCGAGAATATATGACATATTTTGCTGAATGGGCGACTCCACTGAATAGTTTAATTAAATGTGAAAATTATTTTGTTCAAATGTATTGGATGTGTCGAGGATTGGATATTCCTTTTTATTACCTACTGAACGACCCTATCCTGGATACAGTGTACAGTGCTGAGGATCTGTCTTGGTTTCATGAAAATTTAGTAAAACTAGAAAAGAAATCTAAGCTAAAACGAGTAGACCTGTCAGGGTCAATCGATAACGTATGGAACAAAGAAAGCAACTTTGATGTCTCTGATATGTTTTTGTCTTGTGGTCATTGGACGCCTTCTGCAAATCAGATTATTGCTGGACAATTATTGACGGAATACACCAATGACAAATAGATATCTATATGTACAGTCAGAAGAAGAATTTTATCCCCATAACATTGTTAATTCAGATGAACTAAGCACGTTAACTATATTACCTCAGGTAGAGTTCCGTAATACTGATCACGGAGATGACGATACGATATATTATTTAATATCGTGCTATTCTGAGGGAAACTTTAATCAGTTCGCTATGAATGCAATTTCGCCTCAGATGACTAGAGGTGTTGCACATTTGGAGCAATTGGAGGAAATTTACAATGATCCAGACAAACTTAATGAATATTTCATTCAGAATAATATAATATTTAACATTCCTAATAATATTAGGAAACAGATCAATGCAGGTAAAGTTAAGGTATTGGTATTTCATGCGCTTGAAGGTTATCATAGTATAAACATGAACTATGTTAAAAAACTATTAGGCGTTGAACCGAGTAGTGTGATTTTTCTAACCGGCGATTATCGTTATAACACTCCTGTAACAGACCCATCAGGTATTACATTAATGTGGATAAACTACTGGGAACGGAGTTGCGCAGGTCTTGGAATGCACACGCCTCAGAATATCAAATCTTACCTAGATAAGTATAAAAATGATCTCGTCCAAAATGAAACCCGCAAGTACATGAACACATTCTATAATAGACGAATAAGAGATCATAGAATTAATGCAATGTCAGTATTACATAAAGAAAATTTACTCGACACTATGATATGGAGTTGGGGAGGATCGGTAGATCAATATACTACTGTTCAATTAAATAATGTCAATGAGTCTACCAACGACTTTATACGATATCAGTATGTAAATTACACTGGTATTGAATATACAGATTCAATTAAGGAAGTACTATCGTGGGGTAATCTTCAGAACGGTAAAGAATCAACCGAAGACCTGCATATAAATTTAGTTAATACTATCAATATAGATCATCTTAGCGATACGTATTATCAATTTATATGCGAGACATGGGCTACGAATGATACTACGTTCCTAAGTGAGAAAAGTTTTAAACCATTCCTATTAGGTCAGCCCTTTTTAACGTGGGCGGATGTCGGTACTGTATCTGCGCTGAAACAATTAGGATATGATACCTTCGACGATGTGTTTTCACATTCGTATGATAGTACTGAAGATACTAAATTAAGGTTGCTTGAATTGAGAGATGAGATTAAGCGGGTGAACCTATCATTGGGGCAAAACTTTTTCAAGAGAAAAACCTCTGAAGGTACATACATAGCACGATTACAACAAAATTATAATAATCTTATTACGTCATATCAGCGTAACGGTATTAATTTTTCTTACATAGAAGAACGAAAATGATATAATAAATATTATTTTATGGTAACAACTAAATCAGCAGTAATAAATATACTGTATTTAAAATATAACAGAACAATTTGGATCGGGTGATATAAATGAGTAAGATTGGATTTATCGGAGTTGGCAAACTTGGGATGCCATGTGCAGAAGCAGTTGCACAAAAAGGACATGAGGTTAAGGGGTATGATGTCTCTCCCAGAACAAGTGATGACATAACTGTAGTTACTACTATACAAGAACTAGTTAAAGACCGAGACATTGTATTCGTTGCGGTACCAACCCCACATGACCCAATGTATGATGGTAATGCACCGACGGCACACTTGGCGCCCAAAGACTTCAACTATGACATCGTTATTGATGTTATTAAAGAAGCAAATGAACATATGAATGATAGTCAACTACTTGTTCTTATCTCCACAGTACTGCCAGGGACGACCCGTAAGCACTTCGTACAGCACATCACTAACCCACGCTTCGTATATAACCCTTACTTGATCGCCATGGGAAGTGTTGCATATGATATGGTTAATCCAGAAATGGTTATGATCGGCACAGAAGATGGAGATCACAACGGAGATGCAAAACAATTAACTGACTTCTATAAAACAATTATGGAAAACAACCCACGTTATGAGATTGGTACATGGGATGAATGCGAAGCAATAAAAGTATTCTACAATACATTCATCAGTGCTAAGATTGGTCTAGTAAACATGATACAAGACGTTGCAGAAAAGCAAGGTAATATCAATGTAGACGTAGTAACAAATGCACTAGCACACAGTACTATGCGCATCATGGGGCCACAATATATGACTGCTGGCATGGGAGATGGCGGTGGATGTCATCCACGTGATAACATTGCGTTACGTTATATGGCAGAAGAGCTAGACTTGGGGTATGATATGTTTGATGCTATTATGAATGCAAGAGAGATACAAGCTAAGAATATTGCGTTAAGATTAATGAAACATGCGAATGAAAACAATCTACCTATCGTTATTCATGGTAAGGCATATAAGCCAAATGTCCCATACTTAGAGGGAAGTTATAGTATGTTGATTGCAACGTATATTAATGAGTGTGGTATTGATGTTGAGTATGTAGACCCTATGACAGATGATGACAGAACATCAACAGGCCCAGCAGTATTTTTAATGGCGCACAGTGCATCTACTACGTATGAGTACACTGGTAATTCACACAAAGATGCATTGTATTGTGATATTCCAGAACGTTCAATTGTAGTTGACCCATGGAGAAAGTTCAATGCTGTTAGCGGTGTTATAGTAGAGCATTACGGCAACACTAGAACAATAAAATAAACCATAAAAAAAGACGCTCGAAAGCGTCTTTTTAGTTTTAAGTAATCAACATAGTATTAGAAACCGATAGTATCTATTTTATAACCACGAGATTTAAACTTCGCTGAAAAATCGCTTTGTTCATTGTTAAAAATCTTACCACTATCTTTTACGTTGCCATGAATATCTAGAATAGCATAACGGTTTTTACTGCTCCAGTTAGGATTCCAATCTTTAGTATTCATCCACGGCATGATGCGTTGATGATCTTTCTGATTATTATCCCAACGATCAATGATTGTTGCAGAGTTGTCATCCCAACCAGTGCCACCGCATACAAAGTCATCAATGCCATCATTGTTGATATCCAAGAACATCACGTTACCACACATATCATTCCATACCAGGCTCTCAGTTAACCATGTGTAATCTTTAGCTTTATTCACCCGATCAGTTTTATCTTGCATTGTACGAAACCGATCTGGATCATTTTTTAAGAATACCGAACGTGTCAGTTCTTTTGTACGAAATTGTCGGTTGCCTAAATTTTCATGAATGACTAGAGCCCCACCAACTGAATGCTTACCCACTAGAATAGTAACTAAATCGACATCACCGTCTTTCCCGATATCAACAGTTGTACCTGCGTTCGAAGTTAAAAAGACTGGCTTACCTGATTGTAGTGCACCGTCTGTCCAAGGTGTCACATCTAGCGATGTTTTGTTTTTGTAAGAGAACTTAACACTGTTGTCTCCCCAAAAAATTGTAGGATGCTGTAACTCGTTCTGTCTTACTTGTCCCCAAGAATTATCTACCTTCGAACTACCAACATTTGTCCAGATGCTTACATCTTGCGCACCATCGTTATCGAAATCCGCAATGCGGAAACTCCAAATGTTTTGCGCGTATGGTTGATTGAATGTCTTTGGTGCCCGCATACAATTTTTACGTTTAAAGTTACCACGACCATCGTTGATTTCACATTGAATACTTGTTGCACCTAGATGATGGTAGATAACATCCTGATCACCATCGCCGTCTAGATCACCGATAGCTAGTGCGTGAGTAAACTTTTTGCGACTAATCATCTTTGTTTTGAATGTACCATCGCCTTGATTGAAGTATACAACCGCGCCACCTTCATTGAAGCTGCCGCCAGGGACTGATGTGGCAGCAACGATATCAACTCTACCATCACCATTCATGTCAGCGTATTGCATCATTGGGTTGCCGAATGTGCTATTTGGAGACTCTACTGTTTCAAACATATCCCAATCTTTCCATTTAGCATTGTATGGGACTGTGACTACATTAGCATCATTCTTTCCTAGTTTCTGTTGTCTAAAGAAATCGGGACCATCAGAGTTAAAGACAAGGTCTTTGTAGCCGTCATCGTTTGTATCAATTAGTGGGATTTCAATATATCCAAACCAACTGCGACGAATTGCATTTGCGTACTTTAGGCTTACAAGACCTGCAAAGTTTTCAAAACGATATTGATCACTTACGCTAATACCTGAAGGTACGTTGAACTTTACGCCAGCTTCAACTGCTGCAGCTTTCAGATCCGAAACTTCATTGGCATCTAACGTACCGTCATATGATGTGCCGTTATCTGTGTAGAATGCCTCAAGCGCACGTTTGGTCTTACTGCCGTAAGCCCCATCAACTGCTCCTGCATTATAGCCTAGCTTGTTAAGCATACGTTGTGCATCTGAGGTTGCATTCGCACTTGCTGACGCGACTGACAGTACCAACAATGCAGAAGTTGTTAGAAGTAGGTTTTTCATAAAGTTTACTCTCTGTTGTTAATGATTCGTTTCGTACTATTAATATAGCACTCGATTCGATATCTGTCAACCTTTTAATTCAGAGTGTATGAGAATTGTTTTGGATGCACCGAGAGTTGGAATTCATGAAATTTCTATTATTTTTAACTATAGTTGGTAGCATGTCGTATAACATGTCTAGCCAATCACTTTCAGTGATTGCACATAATCGTTCAACTTCTTTGATTACCATCTGTAACCTCTTAGCATTGTCTGTTTCGGTGTCATATGAGTGATTAATCCACTGGTCATATGTATCATATCCACTTTCACGCAATGCGTTTACGGTGTATACATCACCCCACATGACAAATGGTTGACCAGATGCAAAAGGTTTAAAACTCTTTTCACTTAGAAATGTACTATCGGAATCTGCATTGGTTTCTGTGATAAGCTGGAAATTAGTATTAAATATATGATCCCAATTAAATACAAAGGCTGGATTAATATCTAAGGATACATCATGCTCAACAATTTTATCGTTAATTTCGATAAGATATTGATACATTTTACTCTCGTCATTGCCGTCAAAAAATTGTTTATTTACGGTGCGGCACAACGTGTTAGTATCATAATCAGTCTCGAACTTCCCGCCCCAACTATAGATTGCATTGTGTAATAAGTTTTTATTCTTTAAGTCACCCAGTAACGCAAGTCTGTGTTCTCTTGGTCTTCGGTTGTACGCGGTGAACATTTTACTACGATTGTATTTTTGTTCTATAAGTTTAATTTGTTTATTGAACTGTTTCCAACCAGCGTCAGGATCAGTGAACGAATAACTACTGCCAGTCTGGCAAATACGCTGTAGTAATGTCTCCCAATAATTTGTATAATAGCATTTTATCCCACTATCTGCCTCTAATTTGGTGGTATCGTAAACACTCGTTATATATATTATTTTTTCCTTAGGGATTGGAAGAACTGCTGCGAACAATCTATCCCAATCTATATCAGTAAACCCTTCAAGTGAATAGTTCAACGCTAATCTAGCATTACCATGTAATATATCTTCCAGCACACTGTCAGGTACCACTATATTGTATGGCTTCTTAATATCATCAGATTTCTGAAATCTTGGTATATCAGGATTTTCAGCAGTAAGTTCAACGTTCCAAAAGTAATCATCACCGTGTCTAAATTTATTGTATTCCAGAATGTCTAATTTATGCTGCATATACTCTACATGATCATACATCAATGATTGTGTTAGGTACGTTGGATCTGATCCTTCTCCGTAACACCCATCTTTAAAGAACCGTGTCATTTCGCTCAATATCTTCTTCTACACAATTAGTTCCGTACTGTATCTCTACTAGCTTTAAATCAGTATCGTGTGCATTGACAAGCTGATGCCACATACCTACGGGTATATGTAATGATTGATGCTTATGAAATACTCCATGTTCTTCAACATCAGTACTGCTAGAATTTAATGTATTCACAGTTGCAGTTCCTTCTGCTACGAACCAATGTTCTGAACGTTCTTTATGTCGTTGCATAGATAACATCCCGCCCGGAGGTACTGCTAATTCTTTTACTTTAGTATGATTATCATATTCGTGTATCACTCTATAATATCCCCATGATCTAATTGTTTTAGGAGCTTTCCACTCTTCTAGTATCCAAGATGAACTATTCTTTTTATCTTCACCGCCTACGCCAAATACAAATTCAACATCATCAAAAATCATTTCAGGAATGTTTTCTTTAGTGCGGTCACCGCCGTTAGCAAAGATAATATCATCATTTGGATATAATATTTTTAAATTTTTAATAGCATCTATGGCTGAGCCATCGTTGTCATCGAACACTACACAATCATCTACCATTTTTAAATTCTGAATTATTGCTATTCTTTCACTGCTTGGCATAAACGGGCTGCCTTTTTTTCTAGTAAGCCATGCGTCTGTATTAACACCTACAACTAGTTTGTCACCCAACGCTTTTGCCGCTTTAAAATATGCAATATGTCCTGAATGTAATGGGTCGAACCCACCTGTAACTAACACTATTTTCATACTACTATTTATGTTTGTAGTTATTATCCAAAAAAATTACACGCAGATAAATAAATGTATGAGCGTAGATATATTTAATTTAAACAGTTTCCCAGAAAGAAGATTTATTAAATCTGGCTTTCAAAAATCGACCACATTGTTCACTGGACACAATGAAGAAGAACACCATAAAAAGAACCTTGGTGTATTCAGTTCTAAGTATTGGAAGTATACAAATACTAAAATAGATTATGTACACAACAGTGATGGGTTTAGATGTAATCAAGAATTGGACCAAATTGACTGGAGCAAAACTTCAGTCGTAATAGGGTGTTCTTATATCTATGGTCAAGGAATTGAAAATAGTAACACAATCAGTGAAATATTAACCCGTGAGTATGGAGAACCGTTTGTTAATGCTGGCATACCAGGCTCTAGTAATCGAACTATTCATAACAATGCCATTACGTTCATGCAACAGTATAATCCTAAAAAAATAATAATATTGTGGAGTTACCCTACTAGACATACGTGGATGCATTTAGAAGATTACGGCGATGGGAACAGATGGGAATCAATTAATGTTATGCCGGGATTTGATGAGGCTACCCGGAAAAAAAGGATCGTGCATGATAAGGTCCCGTCCGTATTTTTTGATATAGAATGCCATAATTCAATCCATGAATGGATGACTGCAATTGATGTGCAAACATTGCTGGGTAATAAACAGTACTATGCTATTGACAAATACATCGATCAAAACGATGATGCCAATTGGATTAAACCTATAGATACACGATTGTATGATTTAAAATTATTACACGAACAAGGTGAAATGAAATTTTCACTTAACGATTTGCAGACGCCGGAACCGTATGAGTTAATAAACAGTTTATACGGACGTGACTTAAATTATGACCCGACCGCCCAACTACTGGGATTGGGCCATTTCGGCGAAGCGATGAATAAAGATATTGCTGATTTAATATATCGTGAGAATTTTAAATAAACTTCACATAGTTAAGGCGAGTTTCTTTTATACTTTCCTCACGCCAAACAGTACCACAATCTTTGACTTTCGCATATATACCAAACACTCCAGTCTTATTAGAAATTTCATCTTTTGTAGTAAAGAACGAAACACGATTGCCATCAGTTGTGATAGCATTTACGTTCCAACCTGCCCAAGCAGTTGCTTGGCGCTTAGATACAATTTCAATCTGCGCGGAAATAGATTCACCTTTAGTTCCTAAATACTCAGAACCGATTGAACGTTCAGCAAGGTCACGTTGTTTTGTCTCACGTTCTACATACGCTGGAATGTAAGCAACAACCCCAATATGCGCACGTGGTTCAAAATTAGAACCATCTAGTGATACATCCGGTTCGTCTGATAGAAACTGATGAATGGAATTTTCAAAGTCATTCATTGTATCTGCGAGAACTTTGAACATATATTCCATTTCAAGATTAGTCAACATCTCTTGTGCTTCTGCAAGCAACTCGTCAGTTAATACATCTGGGTCGATCTGCTGGACTGTTTCCATAACAAAACGATTAGAGTTTTTGGTACGTTCATAGCGTTGTACTTCTTCGCCGTCTTCGATCTTAGTAACAAAGTCGGACACCCCACCTCGCTTTAAGTATTCACCGTTAATGCGCTGTGCCACAATAGCAAGTGCAAGTAGTTCTACTTTGCTAATTGGTTGATTGTAAATCTTACCTGTTTCTAGACCTGTATTCTTAACGAAAATATCAGCGTTAATCATAGTAGTTCCTCTCTCTTGATTACTCTATTAATATAGCATGATTCGATAAAATGTCAAGTATTAATCGAATTTTATTTTCACTACTTTACCAGTTGGGTCGAGCATAACATGCAATCTTTTAACTTGACAACCTGAACGAGTTCTACACTCCCACCAAGACAATGCTTCACACAGAGTTTCAACAAACAACCCACTTCTCTCAAGGCCATCGTTAGGCCTCAAGGGATTTGGTTCACTGAATGTTGTTCTAAGTTCCCACATGTTGTGTTTTTCTCTCCGAGTAATATTCAGTATCAAGACTACGGACTGCCGCCCATTGACCACTGTTACTGAGTAGACTATGAATTTCACGTGACTCTTCTAGAGTTAATGCTGACTTAGTGAAGTAGTCCCCGTTGCGGTTATTTGCTACAACTTGCCACATATTATGCTGCCTCTCCGAACAATTTACCCATGTTTTCAAAAACTACGTTATAAGCATTTACTTCTGCTTCATAGTATTCATAAAAATCAGAATCATCAGAGAAGTGCGCATGGTCACAATTATAACTAGCACAATGTTCATCCCAAACACGTTGCATAGCATTCATACCTTCAAGTGCATCGCCACGACCAAAGTTTGTGATTGTGTTCCAAGCAGTTTTGAAGTCTACTGTTTCTTTGTAAAATGATGGGATTCTAAACATGTCATTCTCTTTCTCTCTTATTACTCTATTAATGTAGCATATATAGCAGGAATGTCAAGAAAAAAAGGTAAGAAATAATCGTGTGTTTACAGTTGCTTATAAGTTTTTTATATATTCGGAAAGAATAAATCTGTCTACGTAAGGACGAATGTTGTGTGTTTGCGAATCAGATATTTTATAGTCAACTTCATGCATATTAATATTTTTAAGATTTAAGTTTTCTACATGATTTTTAAATTTAATATACTCAAAATCATATTTTCCGTGGTAAAAGTCAACTTTGATATTATATTCATCTAGGAATTTATAAGGATTAGTTAGTCGTTCACTTATCCCCATTTGTTTAAATTTATAGCTTTTTATAAAATGTGCTACTGCTATGTTAGATATAGAAAGAAATTGATGTTTCAGATTATCCGGACGATTAAACCACTTTAAATACATTTTCACCCACGGCGATGCGTCCCAGTCATAAGTTGTAATTCCGCCAGTAACGAGTACACATGGGTTTAAGTCTGCCAACTCATACGCGAGACTTACACCGGAACCTGCATGTTTAGAATCAGCGTATATAACAATGTTCTTATATTCTTTTTTAATGTATGTTTTTATTTGATCCGCAGTTGCACTAAGTGAATTGCATTTTGAACTACACCCTAATATAAAATAACTAGGATATAAACTTTCGGGCATTCGGAATGGATCTTCATTAACTATTAATAGATCAGTGTCTAAATTAATAATTTTGGAACTTACATTAGTTAATGAATTAGTAAGTCTACCTTCATGCCCAGCAAAACTAGTTAAATGTATAACAAGTATGTCATGTGCTTCGTTGGTCTTCTTCCAACACATTGTGTAATCATCACTTACCCGTTCAAACATTGAATCATCATAGTTATGTACCACTGGCCTTGCCCATTCATTGGACCCAGTTTCCGCACGTTTAGTCCAGACCTGCTTCATGCCTCGGATAAATTCACGTGTTGCTTTGTCAGTTCTTTGTTCAGTCTTTGGTGCTTTTATTATTCGTAAGTATGCGTCTTCTAAGATGCGCTCATGTAGAAAATAAAGTTCTACATCATCATCGAAGTCCCATAATTGATTATAAAATTCATAGTGCATTATTGTTCAATAATGATTTTATTAATCAAATTCTGCTAGATATGCTGCTAATGATTTGATATTATCAATATCATCAAGTCTTTCATCTGATAATTCAATATCTAATAGGTCTTCTATCGATACAATAATTTCAATCGTATCTAACGAATCAACCCCTAGTTCCTTAAAGGAAGTGCCTGAATCGATAATTTCATCAGTCAGTTCAATATCAATTCTATCTAATGTAATTTCTTTAAGTGTATTTCTTGTTCTACTCATGCTAGTATCCACCTTCATTCATTTTTATATGTTCATATAGTGGAGCGATAGTAAAGTTTTCTGTAACACGCCCACGTCTTTGTGAGTTAGGATCTGGAATACCGCTTTCATTATCAGTATCCCAGTTTGTTATCTTGACCCATCTTCCTCTATTCAGAATAGTATTCCCTTCACGTAATGGGAATAATATTGAATTCTTTTCTTCATACACACCGTATAATTTTTTATCTCTGAAACTATTTATATAGTCTGCACTCACTCCCATTTGTTCTGAGCATAAGGTTACTAGTTGATCCATTTTTACATTGTCATCTGCTTCTGTCTGAAAGCGACCTAATTGGCCTACATTCTTAATTCGCATTAGAACATTCTTTACATTCTCTTGATCAAATAACTCTAGTAACGCTCTTGGCGCGTCTTCGTTTACATCCGGGACAATAATAGTACCAATATCTAAGATAAATTTTCTATCTCTGATATTACGCAGTGCCGCAATTTTCTTAGTAGCACATCGCATTTCGTCTATTTCTACATACCAGTCATCGTTGTTTACACCATTCAGACTCAAATATATATGTCTTAATCCAGAAGTATGTAGTTTATCGACATAATTCTTATGAGCTAATCTTAATCCATTGGTTAATACGATGCATCTATGTCCATACTCAAACGCAATTTTAATATACTCTTCGCACAGTGGATTCATCGTCGGTTCAGCACCTACGATTCTAATCATACACCTACCTTTGAGTCTTGAAATAAAATCTCTATATTTTTCTAAATCCATATCGGGAACATCACGATTTGGAATATAACAGTTCTTACATGTCATATTACATTTGTGCGTAATATCTACCATAATATCCACAAATGTGTTTTCTTCTGGTATCACCTCATAATAATTTAATGATTTTGTTTGCATAAATATATTTATCAAATAAAATTATAGCAGGATTTAACATGGATGATAACTTTAATAAAATTAAGTATCTAGGTAAGCGCGATATCATACGGAAGAGACTAAAATATCCGTACTTTAAATATTTCGGAAACATAAGTGAATCTGCCATATTGACACTCTCAAATAACTTTCATAATACGCCACCGTCTCTAGATAGCGCCGTTAAATTAAGAAAGGCGCAACTATCGGATGACCTTAACCAGGTTACTGGAGCGGATGTTTTAAACTATAGTCAGCATGACATACAAACTCACTTAGACGGCACCGAGTATATTGAACATAACTTCACTGTACTCAGAGAAGAATTTCAACACGTTTATGAAGAAGTAGCATATATGCTACAGTCACCGCTTTATAGAATGCGTTATGCAACTATAAAAAATAATGATGAGTTGCGATATCATATTGACCAACCTGGCAAGGATCGCTTTACGGTTGTAGTACAAGGCGAACAAATCATGCATATGAAAACAGAAGATGATGTGGTCGTTAAGCAATTAATGAATCCTGGTGAACTATGGTACCTAAATAGTAATTGGGAACACAAAGTAGAAAATACTGGACCGGGACAACGTCTTGCATTATTAGGCTGTTTCGATTATAATCAGAAGTAAATTAGAGGAATAAAAATATGTTATATGCGAACGGATGTAGTTTTACATACGGAACTGGTCTTGCACTAAAAGATAAAGCGTGGCCTTTTGAACTAGCAGAGATGCTTGGATTGGACAGGGGCGAAACAGTTACAGAAGCACAGCGTGGCGTAAGTAATCAGTTTATTGTTCGTAATACTATTACAACAGTAAGTGACTTGTTAGCAGAAGGTAAGAAACCATTCTGTGCTATCGGTATGACTGCGCCGAGCAGACGTGAACACTTTATTGAAGCATCGAATACACTAATTCATAATGTTCCTGCACATGAGTATCACGGTAATATTATGTTAGATGAACAAACAAATCGTGATGTTGATTTATTTAATACACTGTATATGAAACATTTCTGGTCTCCAGTGTATGACTTCCATCAATATTTAATTCACGTTCTTACACTACAGAATTTCTTTAAGAATGCAGGCTTAGAGTATGTGATTTTTAATTCATTAAATCTAACGCCCAATTTACTTGAGCCAACTAAGTTTACTGAACTATGCGAACAAGCTGATATGAATAACGTATTGACACAACTTGATATGACACGTGTATACGAACAGCAAACGTTCTTTACATACATGCATGACAACGAAATGTATTTCAAACAAGAAGGCGATGAACGCTACATGCATCCAGACGAAACTGCACACGCAGACTGGGCAAAGATTTTGTTCGATGATATCGAAACAACAAGAAAAGGAGAAGGACAATGAGAAAGATTTGGGAAATTATTACTTGGCCATGGGCAGAGTATAAAAGACGCAAAGAACTAAAAGCACGTTTAGAAGAACTACGCAAGCGTGATCCATTCATCTATAAGTGAGAATTAAATGATTGTACTAGGTATATCTGGCGCACTTAACCATGATGCCGCAGTTAGTGTTATTAAAGACGGCGAAATTCTATTTGCTAGTCATAGTGAACGCTATTCTAAGATTAAAAATGACCCGCTTCTGAATGATGAAATCATTCAAGAGGCACTATCGTATGGTAAGCCAGATTTTATTGCGTGGTATGAAAGACCATTACTAAAGAAGTTTAGACAATTCACTGCTAGACAATATAGTTTAGCATTTGACAAAGAAGAAATGCCAAAACGGTATTTGAAGAACTTCCCTGAACTTAATGGTATTAAGATTAAATATCAATCGCATCATTACACACATGCTGCTAGTGGCTATTTCACTAGTGGATTTGATGATGCCGCAGTTGTTGTCATCGATAGTATGGGAGAATTTGAAACTCTTACTATTTGGAATGGTGTGAATGATACGCTATTAAGAGAGTACGAACAGTCTTATCCTAATTCAGTTGGGCTATTCTATAGTGCAATGACACAGCGTTTAGGACTAAAGCCACAGGAAGACGAATACATTCTCATGGGCATGGCAGCATATGGTAATCCAAATAGAGAATATCAAGGTAAAACTTTAGTATCTCATTTATTAGATGAGATTGGTATTAAACTAAATGACCACAGCGGTGAATTTTTTACGATTGTATCTTTTAGAAAAAATTTACATAGGGGTTGTAAGTGGTTACTACCAGAACTAACGATCGAACAAGACTTATTTGATTTAGCGGCAGCGACACAGAAAGTTTATGAAATGATACTTGATAATATAATCTCACATGCTAGAAAAGTATGTAAGAGTAAAAATCTAGTTATCATGGGAGGTTGCGCACTTAACTGTAGTGCTAATAGTAACATCACGCACAACTATGATAATGTATGGATTATGCCAAACCCGGGTGATGCTGGTAGTTGTATTGGTGCTTCACAAAAATTCTTTAAGAATAGAATTAACTGGACTACTGCATATCTAGGTCACAATATCGAAGGTACGTATCCCGTAGAGAAGTCATTAGCGGCATTGCTTAATGGAGATATCATTGGCATTGCAAATGGACGAGCAGAGTTTGGTCCAAGAGCATTGGGTAATCGTACACTCACAGCAGATCCTCGTGGAGATACTATTAAGGATCGTATGAATGAAATCAAACGCAGACAGAAGTTTAGACCATTTGCTCCTATGATTTTAGAAGAGGATGTGCATGATTACTTCGATATGCCAAAGAACATCACACAATCTCCTTATATGCAGTTCGTTGCAACATGTAAGTATCCAGAAAAGTTTCCAGCTATTATACACAAAGACGGAACATCACGTGTGCAGACAGTAAACAAAGAAACACATCCAGGTCTATACGAGTTGTTAACAAAGTTTAAAGAAAAGACTGGTTGTCCAATCTTAGTAAATACATCATTGAACATTAAAGGACAACCAATTGTCAATGACTTGAAAGATGCAGAAGATTTTTCTAATCATTACGGAATTAAAGTCTTTACAACAGACGAATAATCTGTTATAATGTAAGAAATTACAACTATAGGGTAAGTATGGCATACGACGGTTTTTATCTAACTTACAAATCAGATAGAGAAACTAATGAACGTTTAGATAGGATATGTAAAAAATATCCTAACTTTCGCATGGTTAAAATCAATCTAGAAGACTGGAGCGATCCAAAGATTGATAAAGCGATTAGTAAAATTGCTGCTATCACAAACACAAAACACTTCTGGATTATTGATCCAGATGTATGTGTCGATGATGATTTCGATTTCGACTTTCAGACCGATAATTGGGATGAAGACGTTGTACATGTTTGGAATGCAGAGGAGCGTAATGTATTCCGTTCAGTTGTTGGTGTTAAGCTATTTAAAACTAGTGATGTGAAGAACAAAGAAGTTCAGTATATCCAAGATGCATATTATTTGACTGGTGACTTTAAAGAGCATACTACTGACAATGTAGAATACAAGCCGACTACTGAAACATATGATATCTTTTATTGGGAAAAAGACTATGGGAAAGAAAACTTTGAAAAGCTAAAAGAACGGTTCCCTGGTATAAATGTAGTTCGTGGCGAAACTAATATTGATGTACATGAAATGTGTCGCAAAGAAACACGTACTGATTTCTATTATCTAATACATCCAAATACAGAGATTTTTGACACATTCAATTTTGATTACTCGTTTGCATTTGGACTAGATAAAGAAAATCAAAAAGTTGTTGTATGGCAAAAAGAAAACCCCAAGACAAATTTAGTTAGAGAGTATCACGGTATTGGATTGTTCCCAAAAGATGGTCTCATGTTTAAAGAACGTGAGTATGCTATCTTTAACTTTAGACGCAAAGCAGTATATGAACGTGACCCTATTGCACGTGACTTAGAGTTTCCTGTAATTCGTACTAAAGACCTTCATAATTTAAATCATGATGTTGATACTGATATGTATTGGCTTGTACATGATGATGTAGAAGATTTTTCTGACGAATACTATCCGTTTTCATATGATAGAGAAGTCATTCATAACTTTAACGTAAAAACATCGAACGGTAATGTAGTACGAAATGGTGTTAGACTTGTCCCCAAAAATGTAGACATTGAGTTACAAAAAGATATTGATCAAGTAGTAGGTACTTTAAAAGAAACAAATGTTGTTAATGCATCTACACTTAAAGGTGGGATATCAAAAGCTGAAACTTATCCTACTTTAATTGTTGATCCAGCAGTAGAACTAGTAGATAGTTTTGACTTTTATCCTGACTTGTATGACTTAGCAAGCGCACATGTGTTCAATAAAGGCGTTGTGTTTATTAATAGTGAGTATGACGAATATAATGTAAAGTTCCATGAGACAGTGGTTTCCCATATCCCAAAATATGATGTGTTTGTATATGACTCTGGAAATAATACAGAGAGTGTAAAACAATATACAGATTATACTGTGCTATCAGGTGACATTGTAGAAGCACACAAACAAGCACAAGAGAAAAGTAAATTCAATTATTACTATTTCATTACAGATGATGTTGATGTGAGTAATTTTGACTTCAATTACGAGTTTGATTTTTCTATGACAGAAGAAGGCAGACAACAGATTGTGGTGTGGCAGAAAACAGACTTTAATGATATGCCATTAGAATATAAAGGTGTGGGCCTGTTCAGAAAAGACTATGACTTATTTGCAGATAAGAAGTATCATAACTTTGATTTCAGGCGTAGAGCAATCTATGCACAAACGAATGATGTGAAACCAATCATGTATCCGACTGTTAAATCTATAGATGATGTTAACAAATGTGGTTATGAAATGGCTTGGGTAGTAGATGATTGTGTAGAAAACTTCACACCAGACTTTGTTCCACCATCGTATGATAAAAAGTATATTCATAATTTTAACATTGTAACACATACAGGTGCAGTAGCACGTAATCATATCAAACTTGTTCCATGTAACTATGATGAAGAAAAACAAAAAGATATTGATAAGGTGTTGGGCAATGTGAAAGAGTTTGATGTTATTCTGTCATCAACACTCAAAGGAGGAATAGAACAAGTAAAATCATACCCGTCACTTATTGTTGATCCAGCAGTTGAACTTACTAATTTTGATTTCTATCCTGATTTATATGAACAAGCATCTGCACATATTTTTCAAAAGGGCGTAGTTCTATTAACTAAGGAATATGATGAATACAGTGTAAAGTTCCATGAACGTGAAGTTTCTGTAGTACCAGAATATAATATATTCTATTGGGATCGTGGCTTCGGTGATGCAAACTTTAAAGAACTTGAAAAACGCTTTCCACGTATAGAACGTTGCAATCACAAGACTGGGATAGAATTGCATGAGTATGCAAGTAAGAATTCTAAGTACAATTATTATTACATCATAACTGCCGATACTAAAGTTGGAGACTTCAACTTTGATTACGAATTTGATTTTTCATTAACTGAAGAAGGTCGCAAACAGATTGTCGTATGGCAAAGAACAAATCATGCAGGTGATGCACGTGAATTCTATGGGGTTGGATTATTCAGAAAAGACTATGCAGAATTCGATGATAAGCAATACACAAAATTTAACTTTAGACGTAGAGCATCTTATGTAGAAACTAAAGAACTTACTGACATACCATTTGATGTTATGCGTGTAGATGATTTGTTAGATACGTCGGTTGCATCAAAAGCTGATACAGAAATGGTTTGGTTAGTTGCGAACCACGTAGACTTTGAACAACCAGACTATGTGCCATTATCATATGATAGACACTATACGCATAACTTTAATGTTCTTAATGGAGACACCGCTATTCGTAACGGAGTACGCCTTGTTCCGCATAATGGCGGCGATACTGAACAACAAAAAGATACTGATATAGTTGCAGGTAAACTACAAACAATTGAACGTGTCGAAGCACGTACAGTTGAAGAGGCAGTAAAACTTGCTACACAAGATACATTCTGGATGGTTAACCCAGATTTACAATTAACGGATACTACGATTGATGATTTCTATCCAGACTTGTATGACACTGGTCCTACGCATATTTTCTCTTTTGAGTCACGCAAAGGTGAAAGACTAGGACATGGCGGTCTTGCTCTATCAAATAAAGCATATCATTCAGAGAATGTAAAATATTATGATGATATCGTGGCACGTATTCCAGATAGACACACTATCAAAAAGTATTACACCCGCGACCCATACAAAGCATACACACAATCCAAGAAGCACGTGTTTTATTGGGTAGTTGATACTGCGGTTGACCTACTAGAAGATTGGGATTTTGATTACTATCCAGATATTCACTCTATCGAAAACGTATTTGCGTTTAAAAGTGAGGGTGACGGGGAAGCTGGTGTATATCTTGTACATAGACCACATCTTGAGCAATTCAATCCGAGCAAAGAAGACTTCTCATTTGATAGATTTAAAAATATTATTCGTGTAGATAAAACTGCATCACGTGTTGTAGGTCACCCAGCATTCTATTTTGATGAAGGTATGTATTCTGAAAACACTGCAAAGTTCACAGAACACAAGAACATTGATGTGATTGATGCAACAGACTTGGCAGAGGCATATCAAAAAGCCGCTAGGATGACAAAGACCGGTTATTTCTGGGCACTAGACAATGATGTAGAAATGCTAGAAGATTTTGACAGAACACACTATGTTGATCGACATCATAAGTCACACTTTCATCTGTGGCCTAAAGAAAACCCATACACTGGGTTTGTGCATCAATTCGGCGGACTAAAACTTATTCCAGCAAGTGCAATTAAAGAATTAAAACCTGATGCTGACAAGTTACGTAAGATGACTTTTAAGAATAAGAAACCAATCAAGAAGGCAACAGCGGTTACACGTGACATTCCATATGATGTTATCATGTTGAGTTATCAGGAGAAGTTCGCTGATAGAAACTATGCTAAACTATTAGAACGTGTGCCACATGCAAAGAGAGTACATGGGGTTAAAGGTATCTTTAATGCACACCAAGCGGCAGCAAACTTAGCTGATACTCGCATGTTCTATGTGATTGATGCTGATGCTCTATTGCTTGAAGAATTCAACTTTGAATATTTCCCAAGCGTATGGGACGAAGACACAGTACACACTTGGAAGTCTAAGAACCCAGTGAATGATTTGATTTATGGTTATGGCGGACTAAAACTATTCCCAACACAGTTGCTACGTGATGCAAAAGACTGGCGCATTGACTTTACAACATCTATCTCTGAGAAGTTTAAGCCGATGCCAACACCAGCTAACTACACGGCATTTAATACAGACCCATTCAATACTTGGAAGTCTGCTTTCCGCGAATGTACTAAGTTGAGTTCTAGCATTATTCATCGTAACAAACAAGACGAAGACGATGAAAGATTAGAAGCATGGTGTACTAAAGGTGAAGACCGTGAGTTCGGTACGTATGCAATTGCAGGTGCTAGAGCAGGACGTGCATGGGGAACAGAATATGCAGGCAATGATGAAATGCTAGGAAAGATTAACGACTTTGAATGGCTAGAAGAAAAGTTTAAGGAAAAGAACGATGAGTAATATACGTGAACGTAGAAACCGCAGAGCTGCAAACATTAAAAAGAATGATGAGTTATACGATGAGGTTGGCGTAACAGACTTGATTGAACAGGAAGAATTGGACGAAGAACCAGAGATTACTGAAACAATCAACTACAAGCGTGTTAGTCGTAGACGTGAAAAGCCACTAGCGAAACTTGATTACGATTATCAAGATATGGCAGTTACATACTCAAAAGAGAACGTTGCACAACAACTAGGTAACTATCGCCAAGCAATGGACTTCTTGACACATATTACTCCGCCAATTGAAGACAAGCTAACAGACAGATTAAAAGAAATCATTTACTCGTATCCAAACGTTGACATTTCATCTTTCGTTAACAAAGAGAATGCTAAAGTATATAGTTGGATTACACAACAGATGCAACATGCATTCGGTGAAAAGTATCTTGGTGCAATCTATGTTCTTGGCGGCGGCATGGGAATCCTTCCAGCGATGCTATTTGACACTAGACTTAGATTCGAGAATATCCGCTCATTTGACATCAATGGTGTATGTCAATTCTTAGCAGATGAAATGATGAGTAAAGAACTACTTGCAGACTGGCGCTTCAAAGCAACGACACAAGACTTGTTCAATATCGGATATGATGAACATACGTTTATCACACAATTACAGAACGGTGAGCTAAGTAATCCATTCTCAGAAATTCCTGGAACTCTTATTAATACTAATATTAGTTATTTGAAGAACTATAAAGATTGGTATAAGATGATTCCAGACATGCGCAGACTTGTACTAGTCGGTGAAACTGGTGATGTACCTAAACCGTTTGCAAGTTCACAAAACTTTAACAAGCAATTTCCAATGAGTTTTGAACTATACACTGGTGTTATCACATACGGTGATAAACAATATTACATGAAAATAGGATACAAATAATGAAACCATATCAAATTGCAGATAGACTATCACTGCTATACGGCGAGAAGTATCCACTTGTACAAGAACTAGAGCGTGTCGTAAACACAGAAGAACTTTCTAGTATATTTACACTTGCACAGTTTATGCTAGGACGCAAGCATAGTGAGACTGTAAGAGCGTTTATGAACCTTGTATATGAACGTACAGAAGATGACAACGTATTCGTTCTATTTAAAGTAATCAATGCAATTTCACAAGATGAAGATGCACTTGATGCATTGCGTAATTTTATGGCAGTAGATACACCAGATAGACAAAAACTTTATCTTGTTTTCAGAGTTCTACATGGATTGTATCCTGATGAAACTGACTTTATTGACAATTTAAAGAACATTACATGTGGTGACGGTGAGTTCTCACGTGATAATATCTTTGTTCTATTCAATGTTATTGAACGTGCATTGGGTGAAAGTGAAGTACTTGGTGCGTTAAAAAATGCATGTGGTACTAATCGCTTTGTGTTGCTACAAACTGAATTACTATTCAGAGTAGTTATGGAAATGCCAGACCCAACAGTTGAGATACTTGACGCATTGAAGAACATTGTTGCAGTAGAAACTGATCCAGACTTATTCTTACTATTTAAAGTTCTACAAGCTATTGATCCAGAATGTGAAGAAGTTGGACTCCTTAAATCAAACACGCTCATGAAAACAAAGATGGCTGATACTGTTGACTTTATTACTGGAAGCAGATACATCATCCCACAGAATATGAAAAAGATGATTAATCGTTTTGAAGGCGATGCGCTAACAGATGCGTTTTCGCGTGGACAACTGCGCTCTAAGAAGTGGTTGATTGACATGGTGACCGCACTTGAGATTGATTTAGGTGACACCATATATGTATGCGCTGGGTGGTATGGCGTATTAAGTGCATTAATGTTTGAACGTATCGATGCTAAAAACATCTACAGTTTTGATATTGACCCTAGTACGGATAATCCAGCTGACACTCTTAATAAAGAGTACATCATGGATAACATGAGATTTAAGAGTTTCGTGCGTGATGTCCGTAAACTAAAATATGAGGCACAAACATTGCCTGTTAATCATTACAAGTATAGCGATGCAACAGAATTTGAGAAGACTAAATCTACACTTGATATTGAAGGTCCAACCTGCGTTATCAATACTAGTTGTGAACACATTGAAGATTTTGATGAATGGTTCGGCAGCATTCCAAAAGGAACACTTGTTATTATGCAGAACAACAACTTTGTAGAACATGATGATGATACAGTAGTGAATACTATCGGACATGAGGATGCATGGTCCGATAAACTTAACTTGTCAGAAGTCATTTTCAAAGGTACACTTAATTTAGAAAAGTATGACAGATATATGGTTATTGGAAGAAAATAAATGACAGATTTACCTAAAAACTTTTGCTATGCTCCTTTTATTCATATGTATGTTCATAGCAATGAAGGCGAACGTGTATGTTGTATGTCAACTGATGAAATGGATAACGTAGTAAAAGACTGGACTGAACTAGATTTAAAAAAACGTTGGACTAATGAATACTTAACTGGTATTAGACAAGATTTCTTAGATGATAAACGTCCATCTATGTGTAGTAAATGTTTTGATTTAGAAGACAATGGTGGTGTAAGTGACCGAAATAGATTTGCTAATTCGTATGAGACGTTGGGCATTATTCCCAATCTTAAAACTGGAAACCAATATGGTTCTCCTATTGATTTAGATATTCGTCCCGGAAACTTATGTAATCTCGGTTGTAGAATGTGTGGTCCTGTAGCAAGTTCAACAATACAAAAAGAAGTAAAAAAAGACACGACATTGGAACCTGTGTTCGGTAGAGGTAACATTAGAGAGAGTAATGTTTTACAGAGAGAACATAATATCGAGTTTCTTCTAGAAAATGCTGATAAAGGTAGAAGAGTCAAGTTTCTTGGTGGTGAACCTACAATTATGCCAGAAGTAGATAAGTTCTTAGATATTCTTATTGAACGTGATATGTTAGATGTACCTATTCATTTTACTACGAACTGTACTAATGGTAACAAGCGTTTTATTGACAAGATTTCTAAGTTCAGTGAGATATCGTTTAATTACAGTATAGACGGTACTAGTAAAACAGTTGAGTATATCAGGCACCCCGTAAAATTTAATTCAATAAATAAGAACATAAGAACGTATCATTCTCTTGCATCTTATGGAGAAATAAGTTATACTTTACAAGCATACAATCTATTCAATTTACATGAAATGCTTAAATGGAGTAGCGAGATAGGTGTCTATACAAGACCAGAATTACTAATTACCCCCGAAACATTAAGTTGTTTATCGATACCAAAAAAGATTAGAGATAAACGCATACAGTTATTAATTCGTTTACTTGATGATATAGATAAAGGCGAGTTGAACAGGACGCATATGAAGAAAAAAGTAATACCAGTATTAGAACGGTTATACTACGATGATAGGGAATTTCCTATTACTGATTTGGCTCACCGTACCAAGATTGTTGACAAGTCCAGAAATCAACATATTAAAGATTATATCCCAGAAGTTTGGGATTTTATAAAAGAGGAATACAATGCTATACAGCTATGAAGATATTAGGGTTGTACATTTAGAAATTACAGAGAAGTGTCAGGCGACATGTCCTATGTGTGATCGAAATCAGAACGGTGGTGCTGACAACCCAAACTTGGGAATGCATGAACTGTCATTAGAAGATGTACAGCGTATTATGCCGCCAGAGTTTGTCAAACAACTTGATAGAATTTATCTATGTGGAAATTTTGGTGATCCTATCGTAGCTAAAGATACGCTAGAAGTATTTCAATATTTTCGTTCATGTAAGAAAGAACTTACATTAGGCATGAATACAAACGCTGGTGCAAAGAAGCCAGACTGGTGGAGAGAACTTGCTAAGACTCTAGGTAACTGGTCATATCTAAAGTTCTCGTTTGATGGACTTGGTGATACAAATCATCTATACAGACAAGGTGTTAATTGGGATATCGCTTGGGAGAATGCACTAGCATTCATTGAAGCAGGCGGTAAAGCAGAATGGGATTATCTTATCTTTGAACACAACGAGCATCAGGTTGAAGAAGCACGGGCGCTTGCTGAAAAAGTTGGGTTTAGAAAGTTTATGCCAAAGAAGACTGGTCGCTTCTTTTCTACTATGCAAATTGCAGGCAAAGAAAAGCACCAAGCTGTTAATCGCAAGGGCGAAAAGCAACAATTACTTGCAAAGCCAAAAGAAGTTAAGTACCAAAATAAAGCACTCGACAAGATCGAAGAACTAAAAGAGAAACACGGATCACTAGAACAATACTTTGACAATGTACAAATTAGCTGTAAAGTTGCAAAAGAAAAGAACATGTATCTAAGTGCTGAAGGTCTTGTACTCCCATGTTGTTGGGTTGCAGGCAACATGTATAAGTGGTGGCAAAAGCCAGGACAAAATCAAGTATGGGAACTAATACAAGGTAGTGGTGGCAAAGATGCATTTGATGCCGGAAAGCATGGCATCAAGGCTGTACTTGAAAATGATTACTTCACTAAAAACTTAGTTGATAGTTGGGGTAAACCAAATACTCATGCTGGCAAACCAATGGTATGTTCTAAAACATGTGGCAAAGAGTTCGATGCATTCAAGGCACAGTTTCAATAATGCAAGAGATTAAGTTTATCAGCAAATCTAATGACCAATTAAATTCAGAATATAATAGATATGAATCTATTATGGGAAACGATTATGTAATAGTGGATTGGACCTTAGGTAACACGTGTAATTATAAGTGTACTTATTGTCATCCAATGTCGTATGGTGGTACCTTTGCTTGGCCAGAGGTTGATATAGCATTTAATTTTGTGAAACGCACTACTGACCATTACCGTTCAATTGGAAAACAAAAGATTGTATGGAACTTACTAGGTGGTGAACCTACGGTCTGGAAAGACTTCTCTAAATTTTTCAATAAAGTCAAAGAATATGATCCAGATTGTGTTGTGCGTGTATTGACCAATGGATCTCGTACTTTGAATTGGTGGAAACGCAATGCTAACTTATTTGATGAAGTTATTATTAGTTGGCATCCCGAAAATGCAGATTATGTTCACTGTACCGATGTACTTAATATATTATACGATGCGGGAGTAGTCACTAGCGTACAGGTATGTATGTATCCGCCATTGGAGGATCATTGCTTAGAAGCAGCAAAATATTATTATGAAAACGCTAAATGTAGTAGTATTATCCCAAAAAGTTTACAAGTAACGATTGTCGATGATAAAACATTTGATTATAGTGCAGACTTTTTAGAAGAAATTAAGAAATATGCAGGTGAGCCTAAATTTTTTAATGTCGATTTAAAAAATAGTGATAATTTTGAACATGAGTTGAATAAAAGAAAACAAAGCCGGGTAGCATATGGAAAACTAATGCGATTTGTTAATACGTATACTGGAAAAATAGAGTTCACTCAATCAAATGATACAATGGCCGCGGGCAGAAATAGTTGGAAAGGCTGGATGTGTAATATAGGGGTTGAAACATTAAAAGTTGATGAACGCGGCGTTGTAACTTCTGGTAGCAGTTGTTTTTCGGATTTGAAACACGGAATGATGAACGATCCAGATAACATAGAATTTCCAGTAACTGGTAGAATCTGTGAATACGATTGGTGTAGCTGTATTGCTGATGTTGAGGCAACTAAGTATAGAGTTGAATAAATACGTATATAATTAAAATTGGAGTTAACATGTCTGACAAATCAGAAGAACTTAATAAGAATTTAGCAGAGTTTCGTAAACGAGTACCACATGCACCTAGCGATACGTTTTGCTTATTGCCATGGGTTCATTTGTCTACTCGCCCAAATGGACATATGCGTGTTTGTTGTACAGCGAATGCGAGTTCGGTTGGCGCGACTAACGACAAAGAACACGGTGGCGAAGTTGGTGTTTTAAAAAATGCCGATGGTAAACCTGCTAACTTGAATCACACAGACTTAATGTCTAGTTGGAACAACGATTACATGAAAAATGTGCGTATGCAGATGCTTAATAATAAGAAACCACCATCATGTATTAAATGTTATAATGAAGAAGATGCTGGTCACATGTCTAAGCGTTTTTGGGAAACTGAGTACTGGTCACGTAGAGTAGATATGGAGCAAATCATCGATGAGACATCTGACGAAGGCGAAATCCCTCCGAAGATCAGATACTTAGATTTACGTCTTGGCAGTAAATGTAACTTGAAATGTATTATGTGTTCGCCACATGATAGTTCAATGTGGGTTAAAGATTGGCTTAAACTGCATCCGACTATTGAGAATGAATCACTGAAAGAAACAATGCAATGGGGTAACAAAGGTCAGATTGATGGTGCAAGTTACAACTGGCATAAAAAGAACGAAGCGTTTTGGGAACAGTTATATGAACAAATCCCACACATGAAGCAATTGTATTTTGCTGGTGGCGAAGCGACTATCATCGAAGAACATTACACTCTACTTGAAGAAGTTGTTCGTAGAGGTTATGCTCCGCAGATTGAACTACGCTATAACTCCAATGGTTTAGAGATGCCACAGCGTTTGTTCGACTTGTGGAAACTGTTCAAGCGTGTACGTTTTCATTACTCAGTTGACTCGATTAGTGAGATGAACGATTATATTCGTTTCCCATCAACATGGCAACATACAGTAGACATGTTTCATGTACTAGACAATACGGGTCCTAATGTAGAAGTAACAGTAGCGTGTGCCGTACAAGCACTAAACATATACTACTTACCTGATTTTGTCAAGTGGAAAATTGAGCAAAACTTTAAGAAAATCAATCTGTGGCCACTGGGTGCAGGTATGATTAACTATCATTTTGTTTATCACCCACCACATTTGAATGTTAAAGTTCTTCCTAACTGGTTCAAGCAAATGTGTGAAGCTAAATTTGATACCTTTATTGAGTGGCTTGAAGACAACTGGGAAAAATGTGATGGCGTAACAGAGACACAGACGAGCAAAGATGAGTGGTTACATGCCGCATATGGTGTGCGAAGACTTAAAGGTATGATATCATTTATGAATAGTGGCGACTGGTCACGTGAGCGTATGCCAGAATTTATTGAGTATATTGAAAAGATGGATGCTATTAGAGATACAAACTTTAGAGATGTGTTCCCAGAGATGGCACCATTACTAGATTGGACACCAGAAGCTGGTGATGATTGGGACGGCGAGTTCGATGACAGACTATTAAAAGAATTAGAAGATAGTGGGTTCCACGTCAATCAGCAGGAGTTAGATATTGACTAGAGTAATTAAATCTATCGATGTATCTGGTGTGAATTTAGATATATATGAAGGACCGGTAGGCGTAAGCTGTAGCGGAGGAGCAGATAGCTCTATACTTTTGTATAACCTAATGAAGCATTGCGAAGATAAGATTTATATATTCTCTACTGGTAATAATCAACGTAGCAGACATAACGTAGAGGTCGCTACTAAAGTAGTTGAACGTTGTATTCAATTAACAGGCAACAGTAATATAGAGCATCATATTTCATACTGTGAAGTACAGAGTTCTGAGACACTATTTCCAAAGCTGAGACCTTATATAGATAATGGCGTTATAAAAATGCTATACACTGGCATAACAGAGAACCCGCCGACTAATATATCAGATAATTTTAAATTAAAGATTACAGAGACAAAGCGTAATCCTGGAGTAATTAAGCCGTTTATCGTCAATGGCGTTGCATATACACCATGGACAAACGTAGATAAAAGATCAATTGCAAAAATGTATAATGAAGAAAATCTACTAGAAGATTTATATAGTATTACACGTAGTTGCGAATATGATCCTACAAGTGATTATTTTGAAAAAATAGAAGACCCCGGACTTGGGCATTGTGGTGAATGTTGGTGGTGCGAAGAACGTAAATGGGCATTTGGGAGATTAGAATAATGGATTATCCAAAAACAATAGAAGAACATTTCAAAGATAGAAATAGTTATAGCTTTGATACAATGCCAGGTTCGTTTGTAGATGCTATGATGAATGAGCCTATGTTCCCACCAACTGCACGTTTTAGAAAATCAAAGTGGGTAACACATGAGTCTAGTATACCTTGGCTTGAATTAGATGTCCCAGAGTTTGATTGGAAGAAATGCTATGATGAGGCGATGGAAGTCTATGATGAGGCAATTCAGCATCGTTCAAATGACTATGATGAAAATGATCCAAACGATTATGGGCATCGTGGTTGGCGCTCCCTGACTCTACATGGGTTACACAAGCACATATCACAACATTGGGATAGTAAAGATGTAATTGCAGCCGGGTTTACATATGAAAACGAATATGAAGCACGTAAAGCATATGGCTGGACAGAGATTGCAGATAAATGCCCAACAACAGTAGAGATGATTAAATCTATCCCCGGATATAATGCGTTTGATCGAGTACGTTTCATGTATCTAGAACCAGGCGGTTATATCACTCCGCATACTGATTACGAACACGACAAATTAGGACCGCTAAATATATCGTTGAACAACCCAGAGCATTGTTACTTTAAAATGATTGATGACAATGCGTATGTTCCGTGGAAGCCAGGCAAAATGTTTAAGATGAATGTAGGACACAAACATGCTGTGATGAATGACACAGATGAAGTTCGTGTACATATGATTGTTCATGGACAGTATGGCGGAAAAGAATTTGAAGATTTAATACTAAACAGTTGGAATAAAGTGACACAATGAAGAAAAATCAACGCTCTTACAACTTCATGCCACAGATTAGATGTGCAGTACTAGACACATCTAAAACGATTGGTGATGATGAAATCAGTAATTATATGAGAGCGATTACTTATAATTTTTTAAGAAACAATTACAGTTTCTTTAAGCATCCAATCTATGAAGAAAATTCAGTAGATAAAATTTTACAAGCTGTAAAGACTGATGAAAAAGAATCAAACATTGATATGGTTGTCGTGCAAGCATATGGTAATTTTTTATATGATGCTTGGAAACCGCTTGAGCATGGTTATAGTCTTTTTAGAGAATACTGTAATCATGAATATCTACCAATGGCGCAACAGAATAAGTTTCTAGTAATGGGGCATATTCTTGATGAACAACATAAGGATCGTTGGTTTAGGTTACATGAGCAATGCTTTGTTATTAATTATAAGCTATGGAAAGAACTTGGAGAACCGTTGTTTGGCGATTTCAGTGTTAAAAAGACAGAAGTAAGACAAGCTATTCGTAGTACAGAAAACTTTCATGATAGTCATACACCTAAGTATCTAGCTCCCGGCCCAGCACAAGAAGAAATCAAACGTACTGGCTTTGGGTGGAACTTCATTAACGAGAGCTTAAAAATGGGACTGTCTGTTCCTAACTTTGATGAATCGGCACGCGCAACAAAAACATATGTGTATCCAGAAATCAAAGAAGAACAAGCAGAATTTAAAAAGTTCTTTAGAGAAGATTGTGCAAACTTTAAGAAGTGGGACACGCCACTTGATGGCACAAAGAAAGATTTCCTAGATTACCAACAGTTTACAGTAGAACGGTCACCGCATGCCATGTGGATTCTAAACACTGAAAGTATTGATGATATTAAATTTGTACCATCAAAGAAGCCACTGCGAAATTTATATTCAGTTGCAGCAGGTTTCAAAACATTCGCATTCATGAGAAATTGGCATGCCGATACAAGTATTGACGATGTAAAGGTTAAATACTTTGATATCTCACAGAATGCACTTAATGTACGTAAGTGGGTAAATGAAGAATGGGATCCAAGAAACTTCAATATGTATCTTGACTTTTTGAAAGAAAACTATTATAATAAAGATATAGGGCTAATCTCTATTTACGAAGACTTTGACTATGAATCAGAAGATTGGGCAAGTGAAAGAGAACGTGCGAAAGATGCATATGAAGCAAGTATCCTACGTATTTTTGATAGCATGGAAGAATGGTACGAATTCTTTGAGCGTGTAAGACATAATGAAACTACATATACACAGTCTAATCTCATAAGAGATTGGAGTTCTTTATTGAATATAATCGAAGAACCAGATGATAACTTTGATGATGTATTATGGAGTAGTAACTACATTACTACACGTTATACAACTTGGGTTCTATCATATGAAGAACGCAGAGAGGTTTATTCTAAATTCATGAATGACCTGTCAGAGATTAATGCGCGTATGCGTGTTCATAGTGCAGATTGGGACGGGTCTCCTACGCGAGGAATGCAAGTATCAGAATTAAATAACGCATATAATAGTATGCCAGAAAAAGTGTTTATGAGATGGCGAAATCAGAGAACTTAAAGTATATAGACTTTAACATCGGTGTATTACATTTAGAATTAACTTCTAGATGCAATTTGCTATGTCCTATGTGCGGAAGAACAACCGGAATGGATGGGGACGATGGAAATCTCCGAAAGCGTGATGACTTAGACTTAACTGACACTGATCCTAGACTAATTCAACAGATATTAGAAGACACTAAGCCGTTTCTTCCCAATCATGTCTTTATCAATGGTAACTATGGTGATCCTATTATGTATCCTTATCTACTTGAAGTAGTTAAGATGTGCAAAGATATGGGAGTACCACAAGTAACACTTAGTACAAATGGTTCAGCACAGACAGAAGCATGGTGGACTGAGCTTGCTACTATCATGCGAAAACCAGACAAGGTAATCTTTGCTATTGATGGATTAGAAGATACTAATCACTTGTATCGTGTAAACTCTAAATGGTCAACGATTATGCGCAATTCAAAAGCATTCATCGCCGCCGGCGGGATTGCACGTTGGGATTACATTGGTTTTGCGCACAATGAACATCAAATTGAAGAAGCACGACAACTAGCAGAAGACATGGGCTTTGTCAAGTTTCGCTATAAGAAATCAAATCGTTATGTAATCCCAACACATTATGATGGCGAAGAACAAGAGCAGATTGTTAAGCGTACAGAGATTCAGTTCGTTGCTAAACAACATGTAGCGCAAAAGAAAAAGCAAGAAAAGACTACAGAACAAAAAGAAAAAGCATTAGAGACTATTCTTGCTGCACCAAAGAAGCAAGCTAACACTACAGAGAAAGTAGATGCAGTTATCAAGAAACACAAGAGCTTTGATAATTATGTAAATACAACAGAGATAGAATGCCAAACAGCAAGAGATAAAAGTATCTTTGTTGACTATCAAGGTAAAGTTTGGCCGTGCTGTTGGCAGGGACATTACTACAGTAAGATTGGTCATGACATGGCAACGCCAAGACGCATTGAAGATAACAAAGATATGTGGGAAAAGTATGGAGCTGACTTTAATAATCTATCAAAGCATAGTATCTTTGAAATCTTAAAGTCACCATACTTCTCAAACGATTTAGTTTCAAGCTGGAATACTAACTCACAAGAACGTCTTTGGATATGCGGTAAGACTTGTGGCAAAGAATTAGATTTCAGAGGCAACGGTGAGCAAAACTTTGAAGATACGGAGATGAACGAATATGCAAAAGAGTGATACATTCTGTATTCTTCCTTGGATTAATATTTCAACACGTGCAAACGGTGACTTGAGAGTTTGTTGTCATGCTAATCAGGGACCAACACGAGGAATATATAAGAAGGAAGACGGTAAAAATTATAACTTGCATCGTGATAATATCACTGATGCTATTAACTCACCCCTTGCCAAAGAAATTCGCAAGACTATGTTAGATGGGGAATGGCATCCTGAATGTGTACGTTGTGTACGTGAAGAAAAAGCAGGTATGAAATCGCGCCGCATTAATGATGGTGAAAGATTTGCTAAACATATTACTTGGGAAGATGCAGTTAAGCATACAGATGAACACGGCAAAATTGACTTAGACCACATCAAACAAACTTATTACGATATTCGTTTAGGTAACTTTTGTAATCTAAAGTGTCGTATGTGTTCTCCAATGGATTCAAGTGCATGGTATGATGATTACGTGAAGATGTGGGGGACAAACAGATTCAAAGACACCCATGGCATCGTAGAAATGTATAAGAATGAAAAGGGCAAGTTCGTTGCTGATGACTATGATTGGGTACATCGTGACCATTTCTGGGAAAATTTAGAAAACAATGTCGCTGGTATGCAACATGTATATCTAGTTGGTGGAGAGCCACTAATTATTGAACGTCATTATGAATTCCTTAATCATTGTGTAGAAAAAGGATATTCTAAGGATATTACACTAGAATACAATACAAACCTTACTAATATTCAGCCACGTGCATTAGAACTGTGGTCAGAATTTAAGCAAGTGCAGTTTGGTATCTCAATGGACGGCATAGGTGATACACTAGAGTATGTACGTAATCCGCTAAAGTCGAAACTAATAGAAAAAAATCTAAAGAAGCTAGATGAAGTTGGCACAGAAACAATGAAGTTTAGAGCATGGATCGCTTTTACTATCGGCTCATTGAATGCATTTCATTTACCTGAGTTTTTAAAATGGAAGATACAACAGGACTTTGCTGTTATATCTCCTATGCTAAAAAACAATCCTAAACCTTATGCTAACGTACATCCTATACATAGACCACACGAATTGAGTACACGCTTCTTACCAAAAGATGTCAAAGATCAAGTACGTGATAGTTGGGAAGCGTTCAGAACAGAATTCAAAGATAGTATCGTAGATACTATTGACTTTCATAGTCCAGCAAAAAAGAATCCTGCTATGATGGGAATGATTAAGCCAGCTAATAGAGAATGGGCAATTGAAAAGATGAACCAACTTCTAGATACTAACATTAATTTTATGTATGGAGAAGATTGGTTTACAGAAGAAAATAATAAGAAGTTTTGGGACTACAATGGTAAGTTAGATAATATCAGAGATGAAGATATGGAACGGCAACTGCCAGAACTATATACAGCAATGAAGAAGTATAAGGTATAAATATGACAGAGATTAAGAAAGACGCAGACTATTGGTCACAATATGACTTTACTGCAACTCCATACGATGATATTGTAAAAGTCGGGCAGCGAACACTTTTATACAGAGACTTATTTTCAGTATCTTGGTTATTAGGACGTTTCTGTAATTACAAGTGTTCGTACTGCTGGCCTTATGCTAGGAGCGATAGAAAAGACCACAGGCCCACAGAGTTATGTTTAGCAACAATAGATGAAATAAAGAGGCAAGCACGTGATAACAGTTTTAATAGCTTTCATTTTAGTCTGTCAGGCGGTGAGCCTACTTTTCATCCAGGATACCTGGATATTTTGCAGCATTTGGCTGATGATGTCGATAACACTAATTATACCTCTGTTCATATGACAACAAATATGGCACGTAAGATGGATTGGTTTCAGACATATTGTGATATTGTTGCAAAGTTTCATCGTGCTAGTATTACTGCATCATTCCACAGTGAATATGCAAAGCAGGAAGAATTTGCTGATAAGCTGTTGTTCTGTATGGAACACGATGTGCAAGTGACAATTAACATGGTTCTAGTCCCCGAGTGGTTCGAAAGAGATTGGGACAATGCAATGTACTTTCATAAGCGTGGCATCAATGTTACACTAAAACCTCAGTCCGATCCTACAGCGTCACGTGTTGTAGATGGTTATACTGATGAACAATTAAAGATGATGCAGAACGGTATGCCGCAACGTGCGTATACTGATACTATTGCGAAAGCAAATGATATCAAAGCAAAGCGTCCAAAACCTCGTACAGGTTCTATGTATAAGATGGATATGTTAAACGGTGATGATAAGAACGTCCCACCTATCATGCAAGTTGAGTTTGAAGATAGTAAGGGCGACAAGTACTATATGGACCAAGCAGAACGTTTCAATGCGTTTAACTTTAATAAGTTTAAAGGCTGGGATTGCACAAGTGGGTTTAAGGGTATTATCATACGTGAACCTGATGGGTCTATTAAACGCTCTTACAGTTGCTCCGACGAGCCTCTAGGGTATATTGAAAGCGGGTTTAAACTGTTCGATGCACCTAAGGTATGTATTTCAGATAGTTGCGTATCTAGTGCAGATAGTAAGATCCCAAAACGCGCGCCTGGTGCAATGGTTCCGATCTACCCAGGTGATGTGAGTTATAAGAAATGAAGAAAAGATTTTATATAAAAGATTGCCCAGACAGAAAAGCCGTACATGCTTGGATTGCAGAAACACTAGACACTGACAAGTATGCAAAAACAATGAAACCGAGTAAAGAAGGTGTTCTGTTTGAATTTAAAGATTCACAGTTAGACATAGATGCACTAAAAGATAGCATTGAAGATGCATTCGTTAAGTATGGTTGGTATGGGTTTTTAAATATATATCAAGGAAAGTTTGCTAGAAGTTCTAATTATGGCGGATTAAGTTTAGTAACTAATCCTACATATAGATATGGCAACATTCCATCGAACGCACAGACATTAGGATATCCTAGAAATAATATCCCAGACGAACTGTTTATGAAGAACTTTTCACTATTTGAAAAAATCATGGAAAAACGTTTAGATAAAGACCTGTGGAGCGAAACTCAAGAGTTTGGTATGCATCACGGCTTTAAGTACTTACATCAACATGGTATAATTGATGATAAGATGCTAAGTGAACTTTTAGATACGTATGAAGATAGAAAAGATGTAGGCGAACGTATCAACAAAGATACGTACCCAGACACATGGGGGTTTAGGAATTGGAGTGAATGTTCTGGGCATGGATATCTGGGCACTCTCAGAGATAGGATTAAGTCTTCTCCCGTGCGTAGTCGTATTGCTCAAATTAAAGGCATTGACGATAAAGCAACGCAAGAGAATGCAAACAAATACTTATGGCATAGAGATGAAAGCTGGTTTTACGAACTTCGTATAAACCTAGCACTTGATAATCCAGAGAATGCATATGGTATCGAAATAGAAGATTACGGAACAAAATCGTTTACTCCCGGAAATTGGTATGTATGGGATACATATGTAACACACAGGCCATATGTAGCAAAGCCGATGCCAGGGCATAAAAGGACTAACTATGTATTAGCAGTTAGCCCTTGGTTTGATTGGAATGAAGAAGACCAATGCTGGGAACAAAATGAATTCTATGGAGAAAAACATCCGGTTGATATGGTCATCGATGGAGATGTTATAGACGGCCTAAGTACAGTAGAATAATCTAAACTGCCATTGGTGCTTTAATAAACGGTTCAGGGTCGTAACCTACAATTTCAAAACTGTCCATAGTAAAATCATCGATAGACTTATGTTCACCGATAATCTTTAGTTTGGGAAACGGCTTTGCTTCTCTTTCTAATTGCGTGTTAACTGCATCTACGTGATTATTGTAGATATGACCATCACCAATAGTGTGGTAGTAATCTCCAACTTTAAGTCCGCATACATGTGCAATCATATGTGTTAGTAGAGCATAGCTTGCAATGTTAAACGGTACTCCCAAGAACAAATCTGCACTACGCTGATATAGATTGCAATTAAGTTCATTCTCATTGTTTACATAGAATTGTGAGAATGTGTGACATGGCGGCAGAGCCATCTTGTCTAAGTCAGAGACATTCCACGCACTTAAAATATGCCTACGTCCCTGTGGGTCATTTTTAATACCTTCAATTACATTAGCAAGTTGGTCTACACCATTCCAGTTACGCCATTGTACACCGTATACTGGACCTAAGTCCTTATTGTCTTCACTATTGTAATGACCAAGGGCTTTTCCTTGATTGTCAGCATTTGCTGTCCAGATAGTAGTTTTACCTCTGAGTTCGGTACGTGGTTTGCCGTAATGAATTTCAGCAAGTCTACGTTCATTTTGTGAACCCTCAATGAACCAAAGTAATTCACTTAGTACACTTTTAAAAGCTACTTTCTTAGTTGTTAGCAGTGGGAATCCATTGCGTAAGTCAAAGTCTAACCATGACATAAATCGTGCCCGCGTACCGACACCAGTGCGTTCTTGTCCTCTTTGCTCACCTGTATGTAATACAGTATGCAAAAGGTCCAAGTACATATCTTCATTCCAGTTATTACTACTCATGCTCTTTCCCAACGTTCAATTGAAACAGACGGTTTATGCTGGTCGCCTGCTACTCTACGTGTAGAGCGACATTCGAACCCATCTAGATACATATCAGTATCTACCACTGTATCACACTTATATGTATCCATAACTCTTGTCATATATATTGTATCACAATACTTATATGCTTCGTCATAAATCTTCTTACCGCCTATGATAATTGTGTCCTTACCTGGATGCCTAAAATCAATGGCAGTGATAATGTTTTCCATTGTATACTGTGTATAATCGTAGCAGTCGAAGGCACCTGCAAAATTTGACAATCCTTTCACAGTAATAACATAGTTAGTACGGCCTCTGAGAGGTGCTAACCCGCCAAGACTATCCCAAGTGTTACTGCCCATAATTACTACACTGTTTTCAGTTATACGTTTAAAATGTTGCAAGTCTTCTGAAATATGAGGCCAAGGTAGACCATTTTTATATCCAATGCCGCCTGCGTTGTCACAGGCAAAAATCATACTAATCAATTGTTCCCCCCGATCCGTCATTAAAGTGGTTTGAAAGAATATTCTGTACATTCATAACAACACTTTCTTTGATGCCATCTACATCGATTTGTACTTCAATATCATCTATTTGTTCGAAATGTGATGCTAGTTTATCCCACCCCATATTCTCTGCCATTGGCAATGGGTGTAGTAGTTCATCTCCAGTTAGTTCAATGTCTTGTCCATTTTTCATCTTAACAATGATTGACTTAACAAATTGCGCTGGTATACTCATAGGGAAGATTTCTTCCATGAGCCTATCAAATTCACCGTCTCTATCAAAATCCATTATGAAAGTTTACCTTCTTCTTTCATTAGTTCTGTATGTTCCAAAGCTGCGACAATTACTGCCGCAGCTTTGATAAGTTCTTTTTCAAATTCTACCGAACTTGGTGCTTCAAGCATAGTAGCACGTCTAGTCTCTTGCGCAAGATAATAAGTTGCAATTGCAATCCAATCATTCGGAGAGTTGTTTGCATCGAATTCGCTACCAGGAATATCAACTTGACGTTCACGTTCCTGCTTAATACGGTCTATAATGCTACCACGCTTGATTGACATATTATGCCTCAGACTTCTTCGGACGCCCACGTTTCTTTGGTGCGTCAGATGTTTTAGCTTTAGTAACACGTACTTTCGGCTTTGCTTCTGTCTTTGGTGCTAGTGTAGGATCATACTTATATGCTTCCTGACGTTTCGCTTCGGCATCTTGTTGTAGAAGATTAGCTTGGATCAAGAGATTTTGAGCAATTGCTTTATTCTCGTCTTGTTGTGATTCTGCTACATTTGCATCAACTTGAGATTCCGCAGGAGTCTGCGTTGTATCATTCGTTGCTGGGATTTCCATTTCATCTTTATCCATTTGTGCAAGAATATCATTTAGAGGAACATTAGTATTAGAATTAGGTGTCATAATAATTGAACCTGTTGGAATCTTCACTAAGTGTCCTTCTTTGTGCAATGTATCAAGCATAGTAGTACCATGCCAAAATACTTTACGTCCAAGAACTTCATACAAGTTTGCTGATTGTTGTCCTTCTGGTGATTCTACCGCCTGCATGTAATCGTCATGATATCGATCCGGTAATGAATCACTGTATACAACAAGTGCATTTTCTTTATCGTCTGGCAACTGAAGGAAGACAACACTTAAACGTTGTCCCGTACCTTCGTGTCTACCGACATGTTTTAGAAAAGCCATATCTTAACCTTCTGCAGGAGCTTCTGCTGGTGCTTCGCCCTCTGCTTGTTCTGCTTGTTCTGCCTGTGCTGCTTGTACAAAATCAATAAATGATTTGATTTTATTAGCAACTGCGCCTACTGCTGAAAGTTCACCAGCTTGGAATGCACCACGCTTTGATGCAAGATCGATTACTGCATATACGTTAGCCAAATCATTGACTGTTACTGCTGGAGCTTCCGCCTGCGCTTCTACTTGAGTTTCTTCTGACATTTTATATTCTCCTATAGGTTGATGTCATTTCATTATTATATATAATATGAATAGAACATATCTAATCATAATACTATTATACTAAATTATTTGGTGATTGTCAACACTTTTTTATTGTTATGCTACTCTACGAACAAATTCTTCTGGCCAATTAAGGTATTTGAGCCAGATTTCATGTCTGATTGATAGTGTAAAATTCTTATTACCTATCATCTGATAAAGATTGGGTTGTTTCGGCATTGTTATTGGGCGAATATCCATTCTATTCGCTTTTGCATGATTGCATTTTTTACATGCACTTACGATATTTGTCCAACTTGTCTTACCGCCTCTGGATCTAGGAATGACATGGTCTAGGGTAAGTTCTGATGTTTTGAATGTTTGTAAGCAATATTGGCATTTATGATTATCTCTTATAAAGATATTCTTGCGTGAGAAATTAACATCACCTGCACTCTTAACGTAATCACGTACTGATATAACTGCTGGTACAAGCAACGTATGATTGGGAGAATGTACCTCCCAATCGTTATGCCATTCGAGTACATTAATCTTATCCAACCATATTAGTTTAATGCTTTCTTGCCACGTGAGTGTTGAAAGTGGAGTGATGCTTAGTGGCGCGCCATCAGCATTCAAGAGTAATGTATCGCTCATGATAATATTTATGCTTTTAGTTAGAGTAGTAAGTGTGGTCACCAAATGGTGGGATGATATGATCTGACCCGTGAATAACGAATAGCGTATCACAATATGCTTCATTTCCCCATGAACCGAATGGGTAACCATCAGTGAACATGATGAACTTGTCAGGAACAATATCGTTCTCTTCCATGAAGTTAAAGTTACATTCAAAATCAGTACCGCCACAGCCGATGATTTCGTAATCTTTGATTTCATCTGCATTCATCGGTGTGAATTCTTTGTATGAGTCTGCGTACACTTGTGTATCAAATGTCCATACACGCAAACGAAAGTCCTGAAACTGATCCATGATGCCTGAGATTTCTCCCATAAAATCTTGAATCATTTGATGCGAGATAGAACCTGAAACATCAATACCGATTGCGGCATCTACTTGATAATCATTGTCAGTGCCAGGCAGATAGATACCTAGTGAACGTGATTTACGTGATTGACGCATCCATGTAAAGTCAGATTTTAGTGATGATTGAACTGCAAGGTTCAAATGCTCACGCCAGTCCATCTTTGGCTCTGTCATTTCCTTGATGATACGTTTAACATCACCTGGTAGATTGCCTGCCCCCGCCGCTTGTGCAGCTTGTAGTACAGCTTGTTTCATCTGGTCTTTGATAGCTTTAGCTTCTTCTTTAGAAACTTTGATAGGCGCGCTACGACCTGTAGGATCATTTTCGCCATCTTTGCCTGAACCTTCACCATCGCCGAACAAGTGTTCATCAAGTGTGTTTGTATTTGAGAAGTCCTTGCCATCTTTCTTCTGTTGAAGTAGGTCAGCATAGATTTCCTCAGTGTATTGTTTGTAATACTTTCTATCATAAAGAGCCATTTTAGGCATAACACCGATTTTAGATTCTACACATGCTTGATTTACTTTGTAATCGGCTGCGATATTCCATAGTTTAGGATCACGATTTTCATCTTTGTAATCCATCAAACGTCCAGACTCACCACAATGTTCGTACACACAGTGCATTACTTCATGACCTACAACAAAGTCAATTTCTTCGCTAGTCAGTGTACGAAAGAAATCACAGTTGTAGTAGAAGTGTTTACCGTCAACAGCCGCAGTAGGACACCACTCAGCTTCGACTAGCTTCAAACGTGTAGCGAGAGTACCGAAAAACGGATGCTTAATCAACATGCGTACACGACCTGATACAATCATTTCTTTGACTTCTGTATCAGTGTATTCAAACACTACAGGTTCTTCTGAATTTTCGTCAACTTCGATGCCGTTTTCTTTAAGCAGATCATCTAGTACTGCATTGAAATCGTCTTCTGTTATAATTTTCTTAGGTTCGATTTGCATATGATTCGTCCTCTTTTCTGACTACTCTATTAATATAACACATGTGAGGATATTGTCAAGTTTTTTTAGCAAAATATTTCGCATCTTCGTGGTTTGCTTTGTTTTTATCTTCCTATGCTTTTTTTGAAGTTATATCCATATTCTTTAATAGTAGTGTCTTTTAGTTTTTTATCTGTGGGATTAACTTGTGTTATGTCGTACTCTTTTATAGCAGTGTTCACTAGTAATGCAATATTTCTAATCCAAAATATATTTTCTAGTGCGTCTCTGTCAGTTAAGTTTTCAATAACAATGCTATCATTGTAACCTAAATCATATGCAAATTCTATATGGTGTTCATAACAAAAGACGCACATGTTTTCTTTTGAAAAGTATGCAAAAATGTATTCACGTTCTGCACGTATAAATCTATCATTTATTCCTACCGTTAAAACATTGTCTAGCAGTTCTGCTATTGGCATCCATATTTTAGGGTTGTTTCTGAATAAATCTTGAAAGTTCAAACGCCCTTTTTCGAGGCCGTTACGTTATTTTTTATTTCCATTCGTGGTGTTCCTTATGCTTTGTGTCCCATGGATTCCAAAATAGGACTTCTTTTGAGTTTCTAGGCGAACCATTAAGATGTCCGAATACATTGATTGCAGATGAACCATGGAAAGTATAGACGCTGAAAGGTGATATAATGAAGCAAACAATTCTCGGGTCTATTAGTCCCAGAACGACAATCATAGCAACTGTCAATTTCATCCAGTGTCTATTCATAAACTTTTGAAAGTTTGATTTTAGATAATCTCTAACTAGTCTAGGAGATATGTGTTGAGAATTGTAGTTCATAAACCACACATTTAACCAGCCAATATGTTCTGGAGAATGTGGGTCTTTTTCGGTGTCGTGAAATTTGTGGTGCTGTCGGTGTGTTGCAGCAAACATTAATGGAGAGCCAACACCAGTGACCAAAGCACCTATAGTATATAGATAACTTTTTATGTTATCTTTGTAATCGTGGTGTGCAAGATATATATGTAGCCCCTTATGACCTACGATATATGCCCACAAGATACAGCCGATTAGTATTAGAACTGCATATTGTATATTAAAACCATAGTATAACAGACCGGCAATAATCGCTAGATGATGAAAGAATAGTATTTTTTGTGTGTTATGCATTTTATTCTCTAAAGATTATACTTGCGTTTGTGCCACCAAAGCCGAAACTGTTACACATTACAGAGTTTATTTCTTGTGTTTTAGACTCGCTGTAATAGTTAATGTCGTAACCGTCTTCTATATTATCAATATTTATCGATGGTGTGATTATATTATTTTTTAATGAAAGTACACTAAGTGCGCATTCTATTGCACCTGCGGCACCCATAGAATGACCCAACTGTGACTTGTTTGCAGTTATTGGCATATCGCCTAAACCAATGCGTCTGATAGCATCAATTTCAATATAGTCTCCCATAGGTGTACTTGTAGCATGTGCGTTAATTAAATCAGGTGCATGTCCCGCTTTCATTACGGCATCGCTCATACAACGTTCAATTAATGTACCCTCGGGATGCGGCGCAACAACTTGATACGCATCATTGTTCATTGCATAACTTGCAATCTCGCAAATTGTATTTTCTGTTTTTTTATTTGTTAATAAGAACAATGCTCCGCCTTCGGACATTACAAGTCCATCACGTTTTGTATCCCATGGTCTACTTGCTAATTTCGGAGCATCATTGTACCGAGTAGACAATGCCCTTAATTTTCCCATTTGCATTACGGAATCAAATGAAACACTTTTATCTACTGAGCCTGCAATAACATAATCTGCTTGTCCTGTTTCTAATAACATGCACCCTAGAATAATACTATACATTCCGGTACTACATGCAGTCATGGTCATAGCACTAGGTCCAGTAAATCCATATTTAATATTAATATTGTGTGCAGTCATATTTGAACAGAAAGTAAAACTATTCGTTCTATTTGCATTTTTTGCTTCCACACTTTCGATATATATCGATAGTCCCGGAGATACTAATACAGCAGTACGTCCCAATGGCAATTCCCTATTGCCGATCAGTTCCTCTGTCAACGCTAATGCCCATTGCATATATTCTGGTAATCTATCCTTATCATTTTCGGATAAAATCGTGTGTTCTTCTGCACTAAAGTTAACCTCACCAGCCACTTTAGAACGTATGTATCTACTAGAACTTGAATCAAATCTAGTAAGTGTATTATATGCAACATTATTGTTACAAATATTATCCCATGATGAATTTGTAAGCCCAAATGGGGTAATCATAGAAACGTTTTCTACAAAAATTGTCATAGTTCTTCCATTGTGATAAAGTTTCGGTAATTTAATTTCCAAACATCTTGCTTGGTACCATATAGTGGAATATCTCTATACAGTAATGTAAATTTGTTATCTTTCGGTAGTACCATGTGAGCAACTCTGTGTGCTTTGTGCATAGTACCACTCGGATCTGATCCGTTGTCGGGTGAGTTAAAAGTCATAACAATATATTTAGCACCACGTAATTTGCACCAATCAGCCATATGCGGTAACATCCTACCCATACCAAAACATGTTAACATACGACTAGACATGATATCATTTGCCATACCTTTAAATGAATCTAACGTTGCGAGTCTATAAGCAATTACATAGCAATCCTTATGCAGATGTGGTAAGTAATGTGCGCCGCTTAAACTAATGATCTTATCATTAAAGTATACTGCCCACCATTTTTCTTCTCTACCCCATTTACCAATTTTTAACGCAGATAAACTAGAATTATTTTGGAAACCATCGTCTTTACATGCTTTGCAAAACTCTTTGATATCGGACATATGAGAAGAACCACATTCAACTATCCTAAATTCTAGCCCATTCGCCCCTACGAATTCTTCTAATATCATTAATATAAATTCCTACTCGCTTTAGCTAATGCTTCTGCAAGTACAGTTTCATATGATTTACCTTCATATAAGAATTTACGATGCCAATCATATGCGTGTGGCGCATAGTTCCCAATAGCTTTACTTGATTTATGAATGTAATCAAATTTAATCTTTGCCATCTCCATTAGTTCAGGTTTGGTGTGTAGTTCCACACTGTCATCAAACTTATCCATATATACACCAAGCATTGCCCACATTTGGTCCGGGTATACGCCGTTGCCTAAGAAGTTAACGGGTCTACGGTAGTGTTCCCAATTTGCTTCTTTGTGATTGTGGTCGATTCCGTACTGCTTAACTTTTTTCCAAAATGTAGAATCTTCACGGTCAGAAAGTGTAAAGTGATAGGAAATAAAGTCAGCTATGCCATCTTCTAGTTTGCACATATTCTTATTGAATGCATGAATTTGTGAATTTGTAATTACTGGATCTTCTTCTTTTGCACGATTGATGATTCTATTAATAAGTTGAATAGATGCCTGTGCTACGTATAACGAGTTAGCTTCCATTGGTTCAACGAAGGCACCTGCCATACCAACACCCACAACGTTCTTATTCCAAGGAGTTTCCATACGGCCTGAATCCCATGAGATATGACGCGGCTCTTTGATAAATTCATATCCATCCCAATACTTCTTAAAATCTTCCATTGCTTGTTCTGGTGAGATTTCTGTACTATCAAAGATGTAACCTGATCCCATGCGATTGAATAGAGGGATGATAAAGTTCCAGCCATGATCCTGTGCATACGATTGTGTATACGGGCGCATTTCATTATAAACGTCTTTGTATTTTACTGGCCCAACAATAGCATCACGTGTAAAAATATGCTCGTAATCATGCCAACCATTGTCCATTGTCCCGGTCAGAATACGATTGAATCCGGTTGCATCACAGAATAAATCTGCTTCATGTTCTGTTCCATCTTCAAGTACTAATTTAGTAATGTAACCCTGTTCATCTTTTTGAATATCTGCAACATGCCCCCATATGTGTTTTACACCAGCTGGTAGCGCAACTCTATCTCTAACGATTTCTGGAAAACGTTCTGCGTCAACATGCCAAGCATATGAATTGTAAGATCCAATCATCTGATGATCATCCATATCAAATGGTGCTTTTCTATTCTCCATTAAGAATGTAGCTTCCATTAAATCTTCTGACATTTCACGTGCGTTTGAAGTTCCATCACGTAGAGATTGTAACCAATAATCATTCCATTTATCATCTACGCCATTTGCACCATCTGAATTATAATAATAATCATCAGTTGTCAATTGATTGTAGTAACTAGTTTTGATATGTTTTTCTGGTAGTGTCCAAGAAAATGTAAAGTATTGTTCATCTTCCTGATGGCAATGCCAATGGTTTGTTACGTGATGTCTATTACCTTCTTTGTTCCAACCAACAAATTTATTTCCAAGTTTGTAGATTGAGTTACTAGATGCCATCCAATCACGTTCTTGGATTCCCATTTCTCGGAAGAAATCACCTAGTTGTGGAATAGTAGATTCGCCTACACCGATAATTCCTACCTTTTGACTTTCGATAAGTGTGATATCAATTTCTGGGTTCTTTTGCTTTAGATAACCAGCAGTGAACCATCCAGCGGCACCACCTCCTAAAACAACAATCTTTTTAACTTGCGATTTCATAATACAAATTTCTCTCTATTTTGTTCTCGTTGGATTTTTCCCATTCTATTACGAACTAAAGGTTCGTCTACTACGATAATTTCTTTGGGGATTTCATATGGGAATAATTTATCTTTGATAGATAATTGTAGCTCAATTATATTTATCTCTTTTTCAGACTTTACTAGTGCGACAATCTCACATTCTCCTAACATTTCCCTACTTCTAAACGTCACACATACTTCTTCTACACCGGGAAACACCATGATTGCATTCTCAATTGATACTGGTGATACATTATAACTATTCACTTTAATCAAATCTTTCTGGCGTGATTTATAAAATAGCTTATTGTGTCTACGCTCGAATACGTCTCCGGTGCACCAGTACCCATATTCGTCAAACTTTGCATCATCATTTAGATAGTCTACCATTACAGGTGAACCTTTGATCCACATAACTCCATATCTATCAAGTTTGTATTGATAGTTTGGGGTGCATTCTAATTGTAACTTGTGTTGAGTATCTGGTTCAATTAGATATGTAAACGGTGGGACGTGAGTTTCAGTGCATCCATACAAATCACGTATTACAGGAACGCCCTTGTCAAACAACATGTTTAGCATTTCTTCTGGGATGACCGTACTGCCTACACTTAGTTCGCGCCAGTGTGACATATCAAGTTCATGCCAACTGCGCACTCTATTCATAGCAACAATCATTGCTGGAACAATAATACCAACTGTTGGTTTGTATGTTAGATTTAATTCTGCATAACGTCTTGGGCTAAATGTTTCCATAACAACAGTAGCACCTATCATAAGTGCTGGTAGTGGGAATAAGTATAATCCTGCTACTGTCGGCGGGGGGAGTTGTGCTAAAATAACATCATTTGAATTCATACTGAATATTTCGATGTTTTGTATACAAGCATCATAGCACGCCTTATTGCTATGTGCGACAGCCTTAGGCGCTCCTGTAGTACCGCTAGTGAATAGAACAGTATAAACGTATTCCTTTCCCTTAACGCAAACTAATCCCTTATTATGGGGTTTAAGATTACTAGCATCATCTTCATTTAGAATGATATGGTCTGGTTTACTCGCTTCGGATATATCGTCAATAACTGCTTTGGGTAAATCATAATATGTCGGCATAAATGTGACACCTAGAGCATCACATGCCAGAACCATTCTCACATAGTTATGCCAACGTTCACTTGCAAACAGTATGCGTTCATTTGGCATTACCGCGGTACTAAGTACAGCAATCAGGTTATCAACACTTGCTGCTAGTTCTGAATATGTATATGTTTTATCACCGCAAATAAGCGCATCCTTATTTGGAAATCTTTTTGCAGTTTGTTTAAATGTTTGATATATCATTGTTCTTATTATACTACAAAAAAAGGGAGAAGTCAAGACCTCTCCCTTTGCTATAACGCTTAGTCTGCAATTAAGCGTTATGTGCCTCGATAATTAGTTTACCATACTTCTTGAAGAACTCCTCGATGCAAGGAACTTTGCGAGGTTCGAGAGGAAGTTTGTAAACTTTCAGTGCAGTACGACCACCAAGTACGGTCATTTCTGTCTCAAAGTTGTCCATCATGAAGCGGAAGAAGTTGTCAGCCATTTTGTACAACTCGTCCATTTTGTCTTTACCGTTACGGTCAACAAAGTCACGTAGTTCGTAGCAAAGTGAAGCAGTCAGTGAGAACATTGCAGAGATTTCACTACCTTCTTTACCTAGTGTTTTAACAGTACCATTCAAGATATCTGTTGGGTTAGGAAGTTTACCTGAAATTGCACGGTGTGCCATGAACTTAGTAGCGATGCCGTCACCAACTGTACCAGCAATCAAGTCGTGTAAACGACCATCTGTGATTTGCTCACCTTCCATCGGAAGCATTTGTGAAACGAATGTCCATGAACGAGGTGTAGCGAAAGCACGTGATGCAGTACGAGGATCAAAGTTCATCAGATCCATCTTGTTAGCAGTAACGTAACCTACAACCTCAGCATCTATATTGTTTTGCAACGCCCATGTCTGCCAATCTTCGAAGTCAGTTGTCATTTCAAGATGAACAAAACGGTTAGCAAGCGGACTAGGCATACGATACGCAACGCCACGATCACTTTCACGATTACCTGCAGCAACGATTAGAACATTGTCAGGAAGACGATAGTTACCCAGCCGACGATTAAGAATTAGCTGATAAGCAGCAGCTTGTACAGATTGAGGAGCCTGATTCATTTCATCAAGAAACAGAACAATACATTCGAATTGATCAGCGAGTTCTTGAGTAGGCAAGTCAGCAGGCGGAAGCCATTCCATCAAGCCCGTGTTCATATTAGGCACTGGGATACCACGCAAGTCAGTGGGTTCCATAAGAGCAAGACGCATATCAATCATATAACCTGAACGCTCTTGTGTGATTGAGTCAACAATCTCAGATTTACCAATCCCAGGAGGACCCCAAATGAAGACCGGACGCTTGCGATTCATAGCGTAGTTAATTTCTGAACGAATATCGCTCGGGCGAACTAAACGAACATCCATATCGTGTGTTGAAACTTTTGCAGACATTTTGTATTCCTTTGTTTGATTACTTATATACTATAGCGTGATTCGCAAGATTTGTCAAGTTTTTAAACAGCACTCTCAACAATATCAGCGGCTTTATCGAAGTATGTAGAGTATGTTTCGCCATCTAGTAGAACTTGATACTTTTCGAACATATCACTATCAACGAAGTTCCAGTTAACGGTACCGTCACTGTTTGTATTCTCTGCATTAGATGCACATGAGACCAAATCGTTGTAAAAATTATCGAACATATGATTCTCTCTTTCTTCTGATTACTTAATTAATATAGCATGATTCGCTGATTTGTCAAGTTTTAAGCACCGGACAATTCAGATTTTTTTACACCATTTTGTTTGCTGATGTAGTAAAAGAATTTCTTCGCACTTTCATACGTTTTGAATTCTTTTGTTTTGCTAGGAAAATTGTAGTAACGATACTCAACAGTATACATAATTAAGTTCCTCTCTTTGATTACTTAATTACTATAGTATGATTCGTTTAGTTTGTCAAGTTTTGTTTTCAACCCAAAGATCGAAGTCGCCATCTAATAGTAAAAGTTCTGCTGCCACACCTTCTTCGTATACTACAAGTGTAGCGTTATGTAAGAAATATGGGGACTTCATATAGCGATCAATTGCTATAATCTTTGAACCTACTTCTGTATTCTTTGTTGTTAGATTAATTTTGTATGCTCTAAAGTGCTTTTCTACTATATCTTTACCATAACGTGTTAAACGGAAGTTGGTTGAATTTCTAGTTGAACTAATGAAAATATCATTCATCTTAAATTCTTTACGCCCGGCTTTCCTACCTTTAGTATTATCGTTTAGATATTGTATTAGTTCTAGTTTATTCATTAGGTAGGTTCTAGTTTATCGCCCTTGGTCAAAATGAAAACTTCAAAATCGTCACACTTGAATAGGTCATTCAAACGTTCTGCCAAATTAATAGCATGTCCAGGATTAGAGAAGGAGCATTTTTTATACTTTGGTCCCGGAAAGTTAACTAGTGAATTTAGACTACGTAAGTTAATAGCCTCTCCTTTATAGAACACTGCATAGACGGCATCTGCCTTGAGTACTTGCTCACTGCGGTATGTCTTGTTGTCTGTATGTTCTAGAATTATAGTCGGCTTTGGTCTTGCCATATTAGTATCATCCTCAATAAGTACTCTATTGTTAAGTATATTTATCTAATTTGACTAGTTATCTACGTATATAAATGTATTTTGTAGTATATGCTTGTGTGAAAAGTGTCACAATGATGGAAAGGGCGTCTTTTAAAGACGCCCAATGTATAATTAAGTTGTTATGCTGATTCTTTATCAGCTTCATCAAGTGCGCGGTTGAATTCATTCAAACGCTTGATAACTGATTGAAAGTCAACGATTGTCGTCCATCTATCGATAAAGAATGTTAATGCGCCCTCTACTCGACCAAATGCGTTAAGCACCTGAATAAGAACACCGAATGTGATTAACTGAGCAAAGTAGCTTGGTGCTAGTACGATGATAGCAACGTTACCAGCTAATAGTGAGAAGCCTGTTTGCCATATCCCAAAGCCCATGTAATAGTTGAATAGACGATAGTAATTGCGTTTAACACTCGCAAACATTGGGAACAAGTCTGCGGTTGCACGTTCTGCAAAATCATCTTCTGAATACACTAGCTTCTTACGAAACTTAGCTTCGACTACTTGGTTACGATATTCTAGACCTGGTAGTTTGATACCTAGTAAGAATGATAGTAGTGTACCACCGATACTCATTGTTAGCGCCGCCCATACTAAGAAGCCAGGAATAATCTGACCGTTCCAGATAGGCAGTCCTTCACTTAGTGTCCATAGTACTGGAATGAAAGCCGCTAGAATGAAAATCTTGTTTACAAATCCTGAGAACAGTGATTGTAGAGTCTTACCGAAAATCATTAAGTCTTCTTGGATACGTTGTGACCCACCTTCAATCTGTGCTGTTGAACCCTCCCAACGGCGCAGATAGTAGTATGTATTAGCTTCGCGCCAAGCAAATGTATATCTTTGTGTTTGCCACGTAGCATATGTTGCCATTGGTACATAGATAAGCAAGATTTCTAAGAAACTTGGTACTGTTGTTGTTTCATCCATATTAAAATTTAAAAAATCAATGAACCGTGCTAGATCAAAGCTCCAGAACAGTTGCCAAAATCTTTCTTCTTGTAGTGTTTGTATTGCGTCATAGAACTCTCGGTTCCATGCGTTATAGTATACGAGAATTTGTACGTTATACCAACCGATGAATAGAAGCCAAGCAAGCATTAGCCAAGCATACAATGCACGGTCGGACGTTGCAAAGAAACTCTTTAGCATTGTTTAGTCCTCCGTTAGAGCGACTTAGACTGGATCCAATGTCGCCGTTGTTAAGCCCCAAAAATCTACATAGTTAGTAGCTAGTTTGATAAGATTTGGTTTAATCTCAATGCCATCTGGCTTTAACCAATACATCGTTTGATTTGGGATCTGAACAAATAGTTTGCGAACTTCTGGATCTTCAACGCCCAGTCGTTCTAGTAACCCTAGTAAGTTAGAAGCAGTACGGTATGCACCGGATTCAGCTTGCATTGGATTCATTTTACCGATAAATTCTGCTGGAGTTCCTGGACCGTGAATACCGAACCAAACATCTCCCATAAGATATCGTCTATCACCACCTAGAAATAGTAAACCACATGCTGATGCGCATACTACTTTATCTTTTAGATGGTCAATTCCTAACTCTGCACCTACTGTGCCCGGTGCATAGATTATTTTTCCTTCTGAATTCATTACTGGAGTATCACGTACAACAGTAACAACATTTCTTAGCTTGATATGTGCCGCTAGACAAGAACCTTCTGCAAGATTGCCGCCTGGGCTTTCTAAAATAAGAGTGAAATCTGATGGCATTTGTGGAGAAATTCTATCACAGTCGCCCTCGCCTACTGAACCTGTTAGTATATACAAAAAGTCATCTACTTTTGTAAACACTAGATTATCAGATGTATCTTCCGCCTCTTCCTTCTTTTCAGAATTTAGACGTTTGTATTCTTCTGCATATTGCTCATAGTATATACGTCCTTGATTGTAAGAAAGTCCTACAACTAGTAGTACTAGAACTAATAATAGTGGGCGTTTTATGACATATACTAGCTTTGTATAAATCCATGTTGACTTAATTGCGTCTGTGATAAAGTTTACTACCTTTTTAAAAAATGCCATACTTGTTTCCTAAGTTATTATTACTTAGTATTTATCTTTTATTTTGTGTCCCATCCTTTTGGTACGACTGGCGTAGTATCTGGTATGATATCTTGTGGTTGAACCGGTGCTTGCTGTCTCAGCTTCATTTGCGCTTCAAATTCTTCACGTGTTACACACTGTGCATTCTTATACATTTTATATTCAAGACTCATTTGATGTCCTGTTTGTGGGGTCACTTGATACTGTACATGTTCCTGGCAGATTTCCATATTTGGAAATGGAACAAACTGATACAATGGTTGTCCTAGTGGAACGTTGAATACACTTACTACAAAGTGTCCAATAATCATTACTGCGTTAAAGTCTGGCATTAGAAATTTCCTCCGTCTAATGTTGTTATACGAGCGGGTCGCTCACTTTCTTTTAGTTCTAGCAACAGTAAACTAATCTCTGTATGTAGCTTTGTTGCGTCATCTGTTGTCATGCGAATGTGCTTTTCTCCCTTGAGTGTAGCACGATTAACAACTGCCAAAAAGTTCTTTATATTTTTAAATGTTTGCACGGTGGATCTCTGCTTCTAATTGTGTCTTGGATTTAAATGGACCGATGAATACGTAGTTATATAATGTTTCTAGTTTCACACAGTATGCGTTCTTCCACCCTGCTTCTGGGAATTTTAATCCATAATATCCTGCAGCGTATACAACTTGTGATTTCTCAGTTTTAGTATATGTTGGAATATTTTTTTCTGCTATAACAACTGATTGCTTGTTGAACGCTTTGTGTTTGGCCGGAACGCCATTAACTTCATCAATATCTTTGCCGTATTCTACGCTTTCAATCTTTTTGTTTTGTTTAGATTCTAGTATTTTACTTCCGTACTTTGAAGTAAGGGCATCGAATGGTAGAGTTTCTATAGCTAGAGCATCCTGCATGATAACTTCAAAGTCAGAAGACTGAGTCTTACGTATAAGACCTAGTTTTATTCCTGCATCTTCTACGATCCAAAATCTATCTTTTACGATTTCAACTGTATACATCTGTTAGTATTTTGTAAGTTTCTTCCCAACCAGATACTTTATGGGCTCTGCCTACACCTTTTTTCTTAATTGCTTGTGCAATTGTATAATCATTTCCGCCATCAAAGATAGCATCACCGAAGAATATAATTGTATCAGACTTTGTAAAATCTTTAAGTATTTGGCTTTTATCTGATCCAGTTGGAGCAATGTCGATGCCAGTTTCACCACCGACTGTAGCAGTTATCCCTTTAAATTCATCATCATTATAATTGATATACAATGCCATGTTATCACGTTCATTATATTGCTTATCCCATTTTACATATTCTGCACGTTGTTCAGCATTGGCACCTCGACCTACAATTGAGAAGTTGACCATGCCAGGACGTTCTTCGATATGAGTGCCTGTAAGATGCGGAAACTGTGTATTCTCTAACCAGTATCTCAATGTTTGGTGTGCTGGAACCTGTATCTTCCAAGGGTTGTTATGTACGTTAACCCCTTTCTCCCACACAGAATTACCATTACAGTTATAAGAACGTGTTACACTGTTAAACAGCATGTCTCCGACTTGTTCAATAGTCTTTGGTGCATCGCTACCGGTAGCGAGGTATACATAATTATCCTTGCAGAATTTTAACATAAAGCGAAGAAATTTTGGATCAATCGCTCCTCTGCTAGGGGTCAGCGTACCATCTACATCAAAGATGTATCTAATCATGCGGATACGCCTTATTAAGAATGGCAGCCATTTCATCTGGAGCTTTAGCTAAGTTCTGTAAATCCCACACCCCACACCATTTAAGGAAGTTAAGACCAACACCATTGACACGCTTTGGAGTACTTTCTTCTGCGATAGTTTCAATGAACTTTACTTTCAAGTCTGTGGGTTGTTCAGTCAAGTCAATGAGTGTCTTATTGCGTTCATACATATCACGGACTACATGTTCTTCACCGTTATGGTCTGTCCAACGCTGTAGCATAAAGTTATTCCAACTAAACCCGCCCGTATTACGGTCTTCGAATGCTTCAATCATCCCGACTTTATTCTTAGTGCCTTTCTTACGACAACCAGGATATGCTGAAAAGATGTTATCACTTGTGTCACCACGAATGCACTTTTCAAACAACAACCACTCAGGGTCAGGAGCACCCATCACTTCTTTGGTCTTCTTATCTTTGATAGGAGTCATATTCTTATCATCTTTAAAGAACCCATCTTTAGTGATAATACGGTTCTGCACACCATCATAGATAGTTACGTTATCACAGATAAGTTGCTGATAGTCACTATCACTACTTACGATGATATGATGGTCATTGGGGTGCGATGCAATGAATAGAGCAATCATATCATCTGCTTCTGCTTCTTGATGTCTCAACATTGTTACGTTAGTCTTTTCACGCAAGAATGTAACAAGGTCATCATATGCACCAAACATGATTGCATCTTCTTCTTGTTCGCGCACGGACTTAGCTTGTTGTGCTACTTTGCGTTGTGCTTTATATGGAGTATAAAAATCTTTACGCCATGAACGTCCTTCGAGACAAAACACTGCATGGTCCGCTTGAAACTTTTGGTAACACATTTTGACGCTGTTCATCATAATATGAAATGCCATACCGATTTTCATGTCGATATCAGCGCCGCGCATTGCAACGTGCTTTGCTCTGTGATACATGTTGAAACTGTCAACAAGAATGAATGTAGCCATTGTAACCTCTATTGTAATTTGATTCTATCTTACACTGTAAGTGTTATAATGTCAAGAGTATTCTGCATTGCCATTATCAGTTTTTAAACGATTAATGATTAGACCTTCTTTACTCGCTACATCAAAGCTACGAGGATCTCCTGCTTCATCTTCTAAATCATTCAGTACGATATTTTTACACAAATCGTTAAACCAATTGTCTACGATTTCATCTGGTTCTACACCTTCGTATCCACTGTTAGCAAGATACTCAACAAAATGTTCATTGAAATCTAATTCAAAAAAGCCAGCACCTGGTGCGTTTTCGTCTAAATCAATATTAAGAACTTTTACATACGGATCACCATTTAAGGTTGCTACTTTTTTGTCGTGTTCATCCTGTGCGATCCTCCCAAACTCTAAATCGATTTCAGAGAAACGTAATTCCATTTCTGTTTCATCTGTGATTTGTCGTGCGTCACTGCGTTTGATTTCTTCATCAGTCATGAACCAAGTCTTTGGTTTTAGTATATTAATCATATTACCCCTTCAATTCTGGTAGTGCTTCAAATAGTTTTTCTGTGCCACCTTCAATTGCAAACATGTTGTTATAGTCATTGTTCTTTAAATACTTTGCAACCTGTTCTGCTCTTGCGCCGTTATCGCATATAAGAATGCATATAATATATGTGGGCGCCATATCTATATTTTCTGGAATGTCATACATTGAAATTTGGAAGGCATTTTTAATGCCTCCCGTTTCTTTAATTTCATTTTCTTCTCTGATATCAACAAAGATATAATCTTGCTTGTCATACCATTCGTTGGTAAATTCATCAATTGAAATAACTTCTTGTTCTTCGTTAGTTTTATAAAAACTCATATCACCAGCCAATCTTTTCCCACGGTACATCTTTGTCGCCAAAGTGGCCATACACACAGTTTTCACTGTAGTTGTAGAAGTTAAACATATCAAATCTATCAATAATTCCCTTGGGACTTAAATCGATATTGTCACGAATAAACTTCTCAATACTTTTGCTGTAGCCATTTGACTCGACATAGATACTTGTTGGTTGCTTTACACCAATAGCATATGATAGCTGAATGTTACACCAGTCTGCCATTTCATCTGCTACTACGTTCTTTGCTAACCACCGTGCCATGTATGCTGCACTCCTGTCAACCTTAGTAGGATCTTTACCACTAAAAGCACCACCCCCATGAGGAGCAAACCCCCCATAAGTATCAACAATAATCTTTCTCCCAGTAACTCCGGCGTCACCATCAGGACCACCAATAACAAAATTGCCAGTAGGGTTAAGATGCCATATAGTATTGCTATCAATTAAATCTCCTAATACATTCATTGCAGAAAGTTTACTAATATTTCTTGCTTGCTCCACTTGCCCTTCGCCATGTTGTGTTGAAATAACAACTTGGTCGATGCGTTGTACACGCCCACCATCGTATTGTACACTAACCTGTGACTTTGCATCAGGACCTAATACATGTTGTCTTTGACTTTTAAGTTCTTTAAGCACTTCATGTGCATAATAGATAGGTGCTGGAAGGTACGCATCATTGTCGTTACATGCATAACCAAACATAATGCCCTGATCTCCTGCACCGAAGTCATCTGTGCCAAGTGCAATATCTGCACTCTGTTCATGCAGTTCATTATAGATATTTAAGTTATCCCAGTGAAACCCTTCTTGCTCATAACCAATTTCTTTAACCTTGTTTCGCACGATTTCTTTAACTTCTTCTTTAGAAACGTTAAAGTTTTTTACTTCGCCCGCCAATGTTACATGATTGGTAGTTACAAGTGTTTCAACAGCAACACGAGTCGTTTCATCGCCTGCCTTGAACCCGGCATCAACTAAAGCATCACTAATTTGGTCTGCGACCTTATCAGGATGCCCGTCACTAACACTTTCGCTCGTAAAAATATAGTTTTGGTTCATTATAGTTGTTTCCTTATTTTTTCATAGTTGATGGGCGCTTCCATCGCTTTGCGCAATTGTTCGTTCTCCTTAAGTCCCCCAGGCATTTCCGAATAAGCTGATGTGGAGTCGGGGAGTGAATCGCCATCCTCTCGACATGCAGGCTTCCGCCACGTCTTTAACATTGAGGGAATATTCTTCACTGCGTCCACCCAACGGCATAAGATAGATTGGACATTGTACCCCGGCAACCCGGTATGCATCAACAGCCCTATCGACTTCATCAAAATCGTCTTGATTAGCAACAACGAACTTAAAATAAATGTTGCTATCAGTAACACAGGAATACTCACTAGCAATGTTAGGCTTGATAGCATCATCCCAAGACTCGCCCGAAACAGAGAGTTTTGGTGAACAACTAAATGTGACTGTAATTCTGTCTGAATTGTTGAGATAATTGTACAGTTCATCGTGTAAAGGTTGTGTAGTGTTTGTTTCAAATGTGACATTTTTAAGATCCGCCATACGTGGGTGTTCGAATAATTCTACGTAAAGTCGTTGCCACGCTAACAACGGCTCGCCGCCTGTAAGGATAAGATGGATATCTTGTCCATCATCTTGTGTCCATTTACCTTGAGGAGTCAAAGAAAGCAAATGCTCTACTACTTCATCAATAGTTGAATCATGAACTAGATGCTTGAACTCAGGATAGATACTAGCATATGTGTCGCATCCTGTGTGTATAATAGGTAAGTCTTCAAATCGTTTTGTAGTCTCATGCACCCCATCCTTAATAAGTTGTTCTACTTCTGGGTTATATCTAGATTTAACTCTATCTTTATTTAGTCCGAAATTTTGACAACGTAGATTACAACCAAATGTTCGCAGAAATACACTAGGTACTCCTACAAACATACCTTCACCTTGTAGTGAATAGAATGCTTCTGAATATCTTAGTTTCATTTGTTTAACATCCTTACACAAGTAAAAAAGCTGTTTTCTTCTAGGCAATCACTCCAGATATGCTCCATGTAAACGCCTAATCCAACAATAATAATAAAAGCTGATGTTACATATATCAATTTATCAATCATAGCGGAAGCCTTCCTGTGTAAAGTTCAATACCTAAACTAACCATGCCCATTACAAACACTGCTACAATGAACACTTGTGCAAGACGCACTGCAATATAATAACCCATTAGTTAATCTCCTTAGATTCTGTAACATACTTAACATGTTGTGTGATTTCTTTTGCATTTAAAGATTTCAACGTTGCGTATGTGGAATCACCAACAATTTCCATACGCACATAAACATCATTCTTATGTAATTCTGCCCAAGTTTTGTTTAGAGCAATGATATCTTTATTGAGTTGCTTAACAAGCTCTGTTACTTTTGGATCCTTCATCGCGGTGCAAACTCCTGTTGTAGTTTAATGTTATCAAAGAATTCTTTCTTAACACTTGGATCTTCTAAGAACCCACCATTAAGTACTGTTGTCTGTGTAAGTGAACTATGTGCCATAATGCCACGATTCTCACAACAGCCATGTGTTGCTTGAATGTAAACACCTACATGTTCACTATCGGTTGCTTTAATAATTTCTCGCATGATATCATTGCATAGTTCTTCTTGTAGCGTACCACGTCTTGCACACCACTGTGCAATGCGTGTGTACTTTGAAAGTCCGATAACTTTCTCACCTGGAATGATACCGATGTATGCAATGCCTGTAACAGGTTGATGATGATGCGAACACATTGATTTAAGTTCAGAACGAACTACTAACATACCTTTATATGTATGTCCGTTATCGTTAGGAAACGCTGTTGCGCTAGGTGCTGGATCATAACGACCCTGCATAATCTCATTGAAGTACATCTTTGCTAGACGTTTTGCTGTTCCCATACTATTCGGATCGTTATGTCTATCGATTAGTAGTGCATCTAATACAGCTTCAAACGCATCTGTTGCTTCATCTATTAGAATTTCTTTGTCTCCGGGTTCTAGGACTTGACTAATATTGTCCCCTGCCCAATGCCTGATATTTTCTGCCATCAAGCGTTCCTTAATTTCGGAAGTCTTTGTCATATACTATGTTCCTTTATTTTAGATATGGATATGGAAAAACCCACTCATAATATTATAATACTACAAGTGGGTTAGATTGTCAATACTTTATTTAAAAAATATTAGTGTAGGTAAGGTTCATCATTATAGCCTAATGTGTCTCTTGCTGTGTTAGCAATTGAACCCATATCTTGGCGGTCTACGATTGCGCCATCTGCAACTGTTGATAGATTTGCATATCCACGTGTTGCTGATGTTGAGCCACTAGTTGCTTTGCGATGTGTTGCACCTGATGTTGGTAAATCCTGTGCGGCATCTGCGATTGAACCAAAGTCTGACAATTCACGTAAGTCGATTGAACGGCGAACTTTAAATGTTGCATCAAACTTGATATTGTTGGTAATCATACCTCTGTAACGAGCCATATTGTGTCTCCCAATATATGATAGGTAGCTGGGACACTCCCTATCATATGTATTTATCCAGAGTGTTTTTGGATATAACTAACGAGTTTATTGCCACTATAGAACTTTTCTACGTTACGTAGTTCTTCATTCATTGTCCAAGTTAGGTCACTATTCTTTGACATTTGCATATGAATATATGCTTTAATATTTTCAATATTTTTCTTTGTTGCTTCTAATGATGTAGTCCACTCACTTGGATATTTGAAGTGTTCAGTCCACATTTCACTATATGAAAGTCTATCTGGTACCATTGGAATAGCACCAACCTGCAGGCCTTCGTATACTGAGATACCCAGAGTTTCCTGCAAGTTAGCACTAAACACTAACTTGGATTTACCAAGTAAGGTGTGATATTCTGGCTTTGTTAAGTTTAAGTCCTGACATTTAATGAACTGATACTCTGGCATCTGTTCAGCAATGTAGTCAAAAACTTCTGGCTGTTTTTCAGGAGCTATACGATGTGGAAATAAAATTATGTCCTCTTTCGCCATATTCTTGTACTCACTGAGATCCTCTTCAATGTATTCCATAGGCCATCCCACTTGTCTAATAGAGTGAAGCAGTTGCCTGTCGATATCGCGGTCATCATCCCAGAATGTATTTGTGAACAAATCAATATGAAACTGAGTAGCAAAGAAGTTATCATCATAACAATCATACATACTCATTTCCGCTTTACGAACCCATGGGGCATCGCCAATCAAACGACCTAAGAAATCTTGTGGGTCATAGCTGCCAGCATGCCATAATCCACCGATACGGAGTTTTATCCCAAGTAATTCTGCCATATATTTAAGCTGGATGACAGTGGGATTCCACGCATCTGTATAGAGAAAATAGTCGCCATCCTTGACTTCGCCATCGCAGATTAGCTTTGCTATCTTCTCTAACTGTGCGCTCTTATAGATATTTGTACCACCAAAGTTGAGAAATGCACCGGGCGTAGTGGCTTCTGGGATATCAGTTGGACCTTCAATCACAGTAACATCAATACCTTTGCTTCTTAACAATGTGGGGAGATGTGTCTTCCATTGCTTTGTGTAGCGGGATTCAACACTCTCCAAGTCTATAAGATATAACATTAGATTTCCTATTCGTTTTACCAGTTACTCACTTAATATTGAGAACACGGGATAACCCTTAGCTCTCAACTTATCAGACCCGCTTAAAAAAGTCAAGTCCATAATCGAAAGAATACCAACTACGTTGCCATTCAATCGTTCAATCAATGATGTTGCCGCTAGTAGTGTCCCACCAGTTGCGATTACATCATCAATTACTAGAACACGGTCGCCGTCTAACACTGAGTCATTTTGAAGGTGTAGTTCGTCTGTACCGTATTCTAATTCGTATTCCGTAAAAATAGTCTCGCCGGGTAATTTGCCCTTTTTGCGCGCCATTGCAAACGGTTTACCTGTAATAGCACTTAATGCGCCAGCCATTGGAAAGCCACGTGCATCAAGTCCTACTATTCTATCATAGATGATATTCTGTTCTTGAAATGCTTGTACAACTTTAGTCAATCCAGATGGATGATTAAAGATACTTGCCATGTCCTGATACATAATACCAGGTTGAGGATGATCCGGAACTACCCGAACCATCTCCTGTATTTCATTACTGAGAGACATATTCAATCAACGCTCCGTTTTCACCATCTTCGGAGATTTCAATTTTGATATCTCGTCCGGGATATTTCGCAACGATTTGATCGAACAAATCATCAGACATCATTTCACATGATTTGTAATCAAGTTGAATAACATCATCTTTATACAAGTTCTCTAGCCAACGTTGAAATTGAATAAATTCAATGTCTCTATCGTTGTGTGTTACTTTGATTGCTACTCGAAAGTGAAATTGATGGCGATGCGGATATCCCAAGAATGAAACATCATATTCATCGCCAGTAGCAAGTGCAGGATCTTCTAGTGCTGCTGGATACTTGTGGATACCTTCTTTTTTGAAAGTTACCCAAATCCATCGTTGTGCGTTTGCTTTTACTTGTTCCATGTTTGCTTTTCTACTTTCTGTTAGCATATAGTTATAATAACTACCCATTGTCTCCTAGTTCCCGCTCTAAAGCATAAATCTCAGATTTCATTCGTAGTTTCTCAGATTTTAAATGATTCACATCTAAGTGTAAGTTATACTCTTTTTTGATGGTGTTGTCAAGTTCTCTGTGCTTCTTTTTTAGGCTTTCTAGTCGTGCTTGTTTCTTTTCGGGTGTCATATATACCTCCTTATCCGAATAAGTCTGCTATTCCTTCAGGTTCTTCGTATTCTTTCTTCTTGCCCTTAACTGCTTCTACAAATTCTTCGGTCTTCACATTTGCTTCTTCAAACTCCATAAAGTCTGGAGTAGTAGAAATGTTCTGAACACGTGAACCTTCACATTTACGTAGAAACGCTTTAAAGTCACCTAGCATTTGCATAGGATCAGTTGTCTTGGGATCAAACAATTCTTCTACGAACTTAGCGAAGTATAGAACTCTATCTGGGACTACATCGGATAGTACGTTAGTTTTACCCAAACTCATGTTGTTGATATCTAGTTTATCATGCAACATTTCGTATTCATGGTCGAACCTGCGTATTGCGTCTTGCATACCACGAATATGATATTCAGCATTATGTGCTTGAATTAAAATATAGCTTAGACTATCCCAACTTGATTTAGCTTCTTTTTTGTTGCGATTTAGCATACCGGGTTGCATGTAATTGATATCTCGCATATTCAAACGTGAGCCGATTTCCCCTTCATACAACCAGGGTTGTTTATCATTGCTGATATCTTGACGCCAATTCAACTTCTTAGTCTTGTAAGACCAAGCGTTACCATTCAAGTCAGGATAGTCATAAGCTAACCCTTTTGATGCTGTAATGTAGGGAGATGCCGCATCAAAAGAGATTGTAATGTTTGGATTGACATGCTTTCGTAGTTGTCGTTGGATTGCTGTTAACATAGCACCCCATGGGAGAACGCTAATACCAAGAGTATGAATCCAAACATCTGATTGGTCTGCTTGTCCCAGCAAACCATCATCTCGTAAACGAATAAGTCTACGTAGTAGTAGTTCCGCATCACCTGCATGATCCCCTGCCATCGCATAACCTTCAAATGCCCTGTCGCCATATACTGACTTGTCATTGAAGTGCTTGACTTTCTCATACCACTTTTCACTAGTGTCCCAATTAGAACCGTGTAAAGTGTTTAGAAACTTAGTCTTGCCTGGTGTACGGTTGTTGATAAAGTATTCGTGATTGAAGATTGTTTTATCTACGCATTCATCCCAGTTTTTAATACCGTTCTTATCACGATATTGCGGCAAACATGCCCAACCCGGAATATCAAGTGTCATAGAGTAGTCACAATATTCTTCTAACCACGCCATGATACCATGACGTGTTTTAGCCCAATCGCCTTCTTTATCATAGAATGAAGACCAGTCTAGTTTCCAAGCACCAGTACCAATCTGATACCCGCCTGAATCCCCTACTAGAACTGTGTCTTCACGATTACGGTTAACAATCATTCCATCTTCGATTTTAGTTTTTTCTAAATCTAGTTCAGCGTGACCAGCAGAATAAAGACCATGTGAATAATACACATAGCCTTTATCTTTGTCTAAGATGTTTAGCCCATCCAGACCATGCTCGAACCCCTCAGGGATACGCTCAGGAGGGAACATGTCTGTTGTACCTGCATAGTGCTGTGATACTTTGCGAACATAGAAGTTAGAGATAGCGGGCAGAAATACTGCATATCCGCTATTGATATTGTTTTTACCTAAGTCTTTTACCATTTATTATTGTATCCTTATATTAATTGCTTATGGTATTATTTAGGTTAATTACCAGATTTAGCAGGCAAAATGTACTCATATAGGCCCATTCCTGAGTCTACGTGAATAGCCATTGCACCTTGATCTGAAATCTTAATGCTCATAGACGATGTATCACCTAGCTTCAAGATAGTTAGAACTGTTGCAAGTGGGAAAGACCAACCTGATTTCAATTCGCCGTTTACGTTACGTGCAAACGTCATTTCTGCTTTATCAGTTGATGCATCACCAATTGTGAATTGTAGATTGCCATCTACTGTGCGCACTGTAAATAGCGGATCGTATGAACTCAGAATGCCTGCAACAGTTTGCAAATCTTTGATTGCTTGCTGTGTTGGCATTACCTCGACATCCCACTTCGCACCTTTGAAGTTTGCTGTTTTAATCTGTGCATCAACAAGTTCTGCGGTGATTACACGATATGTAGAATTCAGAATACCTGGAATAGTAAAGTTGAACTCTGCTGGAACTTCTTCGCCATTACGCTCTACCCGATTAATCTCTACGTGTGTACCTACGACTTCATTTTCTGTGTTACGGCTTTCGTAACCGAGATAACCATTTAGTACACCAAGACGACCTAGACCGAACTTACCTTCAAATTCTGGAACACGGTCATGTAGCTTTGCACGTAGCACAACAGTACGGTCATCGTCCATTGCATCTAGTGTTGTTGTTTCGTTATCAGTTGTCACTTTTGCTGCTTGGATGATACCAAGCGAATGTGTGTGTTTCACAATATCTTTTAAAATGTCACGCATTGCGTTCTCCTATATTTTATTAATTACTATTATATCACACTTCGAACAGTGAGTCAATAGTAGAATGTTTTGCTTTACTAGATTTACGTATGATATCTTTTTTTACTCTATCTTGAGTAATACGTAATCTCGGGTACTTTCCAGTTTCGACAATTACACCATCAATAGTTTTGCCTGGTCTAGCTAATGCAGATCGAATTTTTCTTTCGAATATATCAGCAAATTCACTTCTAAGAATGACCATCATATCTACGATTTCAATTACACCATCGTATGCATCGTATGTCACAAAGATAAAATCACTATTAGCTTTTTGCTTCTTTAATTTACTCCAGTTATCATAACTTTTAAGATCGGACGGTGTCAATCCAGTTATTGTAACATTTGCATCAGTATGTGTACTTTGTGATTTGATTTCAATACTGTGTTCTCCATTGAGAATATCAGGTCCTTCGCCAGTATTATAACTATCTAATCCTAGCACATCATGCACTGCCCATTTTTCAATTACGTTGCCATATTTGCCATCACCGATACCTTCAACTTCTAGTACGGTGCCTATGTAGTTCTCTAGTTTAATATCAGTTAGTCTCATTTTTTCCCTTCACTGATTTGATTTAAGTAGAAGTATGCTATCACAAATCAAACAGACTGTCAAACGTTTTCTCACTTGTATCGTCTGTTTTTTCTTTTCTTGGGTTGGCTGTAGATGGATTATCAACCCAATAGATAGTGTTGGGCGGTAAGAAACCATGAATAAACCAAGCGTTTCCGAATGGTGGGGATCCACCGCCAGTAAAGTCAACACGATTGTTGTATACTAATGCAGACATACCGTGTTCCATAAACATCTTGCCACGTGCTGCGCCTTGAAAACTTGCAACTGGTAAGAATAGTGCAAACGGTTTACCCAAATCATAGCAATGTCGGATAAACTTATCTTTTAGTGAGTAGGGAGGGTTAGTAATGATACCATCATATACATCACTTGGCGCACATTCAAAAAAATCTTTGCCGTTACTAGGTTTGATATTATAACCAAACTTGGTAAACCCTTCTACAATCAGACCCGACTTTCCGCTTGTCGCTTCATAGTATGTCGCATCTTTATCTAAGTACTTCAATAGTGGCTCAACTGAATCAGGCGGAGTATAACACTCATCCGACGCAGCATTTCTGCCTAAGTTCTGTACTAATTCTAAGTGTGTTCTTTTAGCCATTAGAAATCAAACAAGTTATCAAAAGTTTCACTAGTGCTTGCCGCACTCAAGTCCCATTTAAGAACGCCGATAAGGTTATCAATCTTCTTATCAATGATTGCTGTTTCCATCAAGTCATGATCGAACGGCAATTCTTGAAACCATTGTGGAATTCGACTTTCATCAATCGGATATGCAACACTTGTAATCTTCATTGGATTATCTTTGAGTTTACATACAATAGTTTTCATACCATCTGTAATCTCAACAGAGTATTTGTCACTATTCATTTCACGCAATGTATTCCAATTAAGAGCTGCACTAACATGCCCAGGAAGTCTTGGCTTCTGTAGCTTATCTTCTGAACTTGTTAATTTGAAATCAGCATTCTGTGCTTTTTTATATTTCGCAACATCGTTCTTGAACTTAGTCAAGTTGTTAACACGCTTGGGAGTACCTTTCTCCCAACCAGGCTTCTCACGAAATTCTTGCTTGAACTCTTTAACCATCTCAACAAGGTCATCTTGTGTACCATTAGTAAGAACAGTTAGCAGACATTCACTAAGAAATTTTTGCATGTAGTCTGGAGTATCACTGCGCTTCAAGTCGAGGCCCATTGCTTTAACTTTGCCCGGATTACCGTCTACGTCTTTTCTTACGCCATCATCGTCATAAATCAGCATTGCATAACGTTTCTTCTTAATAAAGATAGCCATCGTTGCTAAGTTTTCACGACCTGCGGCAATGATTTCACCTTGCTTACGTGGACAATTAAAGAACTCTTTCATAAAGTCTGGGAAACTCGCATTCACTTGATTTGCAATTTCATCATACATCGTAAGAGCAATCTCTTTGTCCCACTGAATCTCGCCACTGTCAATCTCTTTCTGGTATGAAGGATACATTGAATAGTAGATAGAGTCAGTATCACCATAGATTACAGACTTGCCTTTGTAGTCATATGTACCATCGATAACTTCGTTAGTCTTGGCGCCCATGTGACGTGTGATACACCGCCCGCTAAGAGTAGTCGATTGACCAATACGTTTATCGTAAAAGCGACAACCCTGATTAAGAATCGCACCATACAAACTGTTCAAGTTAATCTTTTTAACAAGCTGACGCTTATCATAGTATGCGATTTCATCACTGGTGCCACCGTTCTCACGAACTTCACGCATTTTCTTTTGAATTACTTGTCGCTCTGCATACCAACGTTCTAACAAGCTAGGGATGATCCCTTGTACGTCTTGCTTGAACACTGTGCCGTTGGCACTCATTGCCCATGGCAGACCAGAGTTATAAAGCAAGTCATATGCTTCTGCTCCCGATACTTGGTGAACTTCTTCGTTCTCCATGTCAAGATGCATCATATGCGTTTTGTCTTTCTCATTCATGAAACGGAATTCTTCTGTACAGAATGTATCCTCCCATGCTTGAGCTGCACCAAAGCCTTTGTTCTTGCCGCCACGACCTTTTTGAATACGTGATGAAATCATTTCTGTTGTATAATCTTGGCGGAGCTGTGCAGTAATAGTCTCTGGCGACATATTCAATGCGCGAATGATAGAAGGATACAGTGAGTTAATATCGATACCTGCTACCCAACGCTGAATACCCTTTTGAGGATCTGCAACAAACGCACCAGCCGCTTTCTGCGCTTCTGCTTCTGCTTCTTCCTCTAGAGTAGGCTCGTAATCTTCGTCTTCTGTATCCCAACTACGGCGCTTTCTATCTGGCACAACCATACCACGTCTGTGTGCTTCGTTGATGATAGCTTGTTCAGTAACAGCAACCGCACCCATTGTGGTCTGAATATTAACAGTATTATCGTGGGCAATTTCATTAGCCAAATCAATGAAACGTAACTTTTTGTCTAGTTGGTCAAGTAGTGCAACGTCTTGTCTATTGTATTCAATAAACTTATAGAAGTCTTGATTGTATAGTTGGTCTAGTGTACCTTCATATGCAATCTTTTTCTCACCTACTTCATACTCGCCAATAGCATCTAGTGAATATGAATGCATTTCGTGATATGTATACTTGCGATACAGTTCAAGATAATCGAGGTGAATACGACCAGACAATACATAGCTTTGCTGTTCGCGTCCATACTTGACAATCATCTTTGACTTCGGCATCAAGTCCCACAAACATAGTTTACGCAAGTGTGACTTACTTAGAATACGAATAATCCGATTGACAGTATATGGAATATCGAAACCTTCACTGTTCCAACCACTGAGGACATCTGCATCTTCGATAAGAGCTAGAAAGTCGTTAAGCATATCTGCTTCTGATAGATACAAGAACGTATTCTCGAATTTATCACACAAGCGTTGTGCTTCTTCTAGTCCCTCACCATCGCGCATATCCTCAGGCGGGATAACAAACGTTACAAGTTGATCTAGCCATTGTAGATGAACTGTAATCGCTGTAATTGGCATGAACGGATCTTCTGGCGGGGCAAAGCCTCGGTCAGCATCAAAGTCCACCTCGATATCGAAAAACGCTACATTCAGTTCAGGAGAGTCCTTACCAAGATAGTTCTCCGCTAGACAGCGAACTTCTGGTTTAATATCACTCTCGTAAATCTTCTTATCTGAGTTTATACGTAGCTCTTTATGCATATCCTTCAAGCGTTTCACTTTTACTTGACGTACTTTCTCGCCGTGAATACTTGTATGAGAACCCCTATCGTCACGTACATAGAATGTACGCCACGCAGGATAATCTTGATAAATGCGCTTGCCGTTGACACGTTCAACGACTTGCACAATATCTTTATCTTTATTGTAATATGCGTCTACATAACTCATTTATAGTGTGCGTCCTACAGTTTGTAGAACAGTTTCAACATCTTCGAAGTCTTGTTTCGCCCCTTGAAGATTTGCTTTATGTGCAAGTGAAATTGCTTTGTTAAGTACTGCGGGTTTAATATCTAGTTCTTCAGCGATTGCTTTTACTGTATCACGTAGTCCGCCTTTAAGGTCGTCTACTTCTTGTAGTACAGAACATCCTTCGTCTACAAGTTGCTTTAGTTTTGCTTTTTCTTCGCTTGAAATAGTATCTAATGACATGTGTTAATCTCCTCATAAGGTCATAAAAAAAGGAACTCTATTTGAGTTCCCTTTAATATAACACAGAGGTGTTCTTATGTCAATAGTTATTTTTTATATTTTGATGAACAACTTTTTTCGTTCAGACGTAGTGCTAGTGCATCGATTTTATCCATCTCTGCGTCTGATAGGTTGTGAATTTCTTTTGGATCTGACTTTAGCTTTACTTTCTTGCCACCAACTTCAATGTGGTCACCAGCTTTTTTGCCTGCTTTGGCTGCTGAGTCTAGTGCTTTATAGAATTCATTGTACTCTGAGAATGATTGACGCGAACTTGTGCGAACAATCTTATTTGCCATTTCTTCTGCTTCATTAGAGAACGCACTCTTTGCAACACCCTTGATGCCCGCACGTGTTGCAGCACCTTTAATGCCTTTTGACATTGCCGCTTTAGCTACGCCACCTACTGCCGAAGCAGCTGCTCTTGCAATGCCGCCTGCTACAGCACCTACTACTGGAAGTACTGGAAGTACTTCGTCTAGTTTACCTTCTTTTAACGCACCCATTGCAACTTTAGCAATCTTCATTAAACCTGTACGAGTGTTAAGCATTTTTTCAATTTTAGCTTTGTTATCATCGTTTACTTTAGCATGTACTTGTGTAATAGCTGATGCTGTGAACATATCTACTTTTGAAGAACCATCATCAAACTTGATTGATTTCGCTTGCTTGTCATCTACAATACCTTTTAGTTGGTCTAGGATTGATGCTTTCGCTTCGTTTACTGACTCTTCCCATGGAGCTTTCTTTAGAGATACCTTTTTAGGTTTCTCACCGCGCTCTGGTTCATCTGCTTTAGCAAACGCACGTTGGCGTGCTTTCTCATCTGCATCTGATGCTTCATTAGTCTTGCGCTTTTCCGCCGCACATTCATCACATGTATCAATGTCGCCATCGGTTTCGTCTTTGATCCATTCGCAATCAGCACAACCTTTTGTACCTTCGTTTACACTTTCAGCACTTGCCATTTCTTTACAATCTGAGCATCTGCCATGTCCTTGATAAACATCCATAATAGGAGCGCCACAGCAATTACTTACCATGCCTTCTTCATTTTCATCACCTTGAGAATATGATTCTTCAACTTCTGGCTTGTTATCCATTACCGCAGAATAGTCGTCCATGTCACTGTCACCTGGCATGTCATCTTCTGCTGGTACGTCCATTTCCATGTCGCCCATTGGGTCTGTCATCATCTCTGGTTCACCGCCCATGTCAGACATGTCTGGTCCGTTCGTCATATCGGCAGGAGCTATTTCAGTGGACGTTGAACCATCTAGTTCTAACGTGTGCATTCTTGCTGATAATGAGTCTGACATACGTGTGTACGCATCATATGATTTGTTGTGTTGATCAGCAAATGTTAATGCTAAATCATGAACTGCGTCACGTGGGTTCTTACCTGACTGTAGTTCTTGTGTTAATTGTTCTGTTGCTCTGTTTAGGTAATCTTCGAATTCATCGTTAGAGATTACAAAAGACTCGATTAGTTGTGACAGTTTCATTTTATTCTACCTTATCTTTTAATCATTTGTGTTTTGACTGGTTTGTTGTATGCAAGATTACCGACATCTGCACTGTAACCCATTTTAGTTTTTTTCTTCTTACCCTTAGGCTTTTTAGCATATATACTTGCAGCAGGATCGCCACCACCTAAGGAAGTGTTTACCCCGGCAAATGAGCCAGCGAAAGTTTCGGATATGATTTCATTTATTTTCATAATAGTATTTATCTTATATGTTATTTTCGCGGGTTTTTAACTAATTCCGAAAAATGCGGGAAAACGTCAGAAAATGAGATATTTCTACGCTGTTCCAGTGTATCAAAGTATCTAAACGCATCCTCTTTATCGTTATCACTTATTTCCGATGCAACATGGCTTCTTAATGTTTCTAATAAACTTCTGTAGCGAGACCTTGGGACTATTTTTGCTTGCATGTTGTCATAATAATTTATAATGTCATCTATCGTGTCTAAGTGCTTCGAGTCAATCATAGCAACAGACAACGGAAATGGATTATCTACCCAATTATGATGCATGTATATTGGTCTTTTGAAATCATGCTCTATAACTTTGTTTTCTATTAGCTCAAGATATTCTTTGAAATACAAAAACGATAGAGAATTATGAGCGCACCCAAATCCAACAACAAGATTGTTTAGTCTTTTCGAATTAATAAAGAACGCATCAATATTTTGCATCCAATTATCCCAATTAAGACCCCATCTGATATATTCACTGCGTTTACCTACAGCTTCGCCAGATAATTGCATATTGTATGTTATATTTGGTGTTCGTTCTACTAATTTTAGGAATTTATTGAACTTAGATTTTGGAAAGTTTAGATTGGTAGTAACTGTTACGTCTATACGCTGTTCCGTACGTTTTGTATCATTTAAGTTAATAATAAAGTCTTCTAAAAATTCATACATGTGATTAGTGAAGAACGGCTCCCCGCCTAACAGACTGAAATTAACATGGTTATTCTTACCCAAATCACCTTCCCAATATTCATTAAGTAGTTCAATTACTTTTGAAAATATCGCATCCTCTGTGTCTGGCATTATATTACCAGTTTCTTTCTGCCAACGTGTACTAGCACCTTCCCAGCAATATACACATGCCATATTACACTTGTTTGTTAGTTCTAGCTCAATAAAACGAAAACCATCATGCTGCTGCATCTCTTGATGGAATTGTATTGCTTTCTTCGGATGATTTTTTGCTTTTTCTAATCTTCGTTTCCATAATGGATCAAAGTTTTTTGTATACTCAGTTCGTACACTACTTCCGCTTACATCTTCTGTTTTCCAACACCCGCCACAATCACTAGAGCGTGTACCGCCACTAAGTTCATACTTACGCTGTGCGAGTACCGGATTATTTACAAAGAAATCTAACCCTTCGCGTTCTAGTATATCAAGGTCGAAAGTAAGTTGTTTCTCTTGTTCTGCTGTATACTGTGCTTTACAGCACCACTTAACGGTGCGCTGAGGCAAACTGATAATCATATCATTCCATGTCTTAAAGCACATTGTATTTTTTAGATTGTGTATATTTGGATTAATGGGAGTATCAGATTTCTTAATCTCTGCAACTTCCTTATTGAACTCTGACATTCTTCGCCTATCTTAGATGTTTATTTGGTTTACCGTTACGGTCTACATCGTTACCGTATTTTTTAACTTGGTTGATAATTTCATTTGGTCCTACATCAACAGTTGTATTTACGCCTTTTACAACACGACCAACTCCTGCTGATTCAATAACATTTTCTTCAAGTGCGTCCCAATACTCATCATCACGTGGAATTGGTTTGGGATTAACTAGTCTAAAGAATGCTGTGTCTCCATTTCCTGTAGTACTTTGTTCTAACTTCCAACCTAGTTGACTGGCAAGTTTTTTAGCAAATCTAGTATACAATTTTGCTCTACCGTCACTGGCATGTTCACCTTTGTTAGCACCAAAGTCAAAACCTTCTACGTGTTCAATGCCAACTGTGCTAATCCACTTTTTCATCATTGCAACTACAGTAGCAAACACTCTAAACTCATCGCCTGAATCTGTTTTGCCCATGCTATTTCCAACTGCAAAGTCGATACCAAAGTCATCAAAGTCAGTTGATGAAAATTCCATTATTAGCGGACCATTTGGTGTTTGTGCTGTTGCTACAAATGATTGCGACTCATCGGGACCAGTAAGTTTAAACGGATATGGATTATCAAATGCTTCATTGATTGATTCATTTTTAGAAGAATTATATTCATATGTATCTTCGCCTGTTTTTGTCAACCACTCAAACTTATCAAAAAACTTTTTGTTGGTTACTTTATATATTGTTAGTGGTAGGCCCTTTTGATCTGCATATGACTTTATTGCATTCATAACTTTAACACCAACGCCCCCGCCACGCTTGGATGTAGATATTTGTGACATTAGAATTTTATCTGGTCTAAAACTCTTACTAGCATCTAATAGGATATGACCGAAATCACCTTTAAGCATATATGTGCCACCACCACCGATCATTTCTTTTTCAGACCATGGGACTCCTACTTTGCCCCAACTAGTCCAGCTAGTTGCACCAATTGCTTCGCCGATATGTTTGATTAGTGGGTAGTCGCTACTTAAAGGCCACCATTTCTTATCAAACTCAATATCTACGTATCCATTTCGGATAGCATCGAATTCTTCTTTAGAAACTTCATTTACTGATTCATTACTTTGTGGGTAACGGATCATCAAGTTTCTAAACTCATAATTCTTGTTACGTCCTTTGTTGTCAATAAATCCAAACTGTTTATAGAACTTGCGTAATCTTGATTGTGATGTTGTACCGTGTTGCTTATCTAATAGTCCTGGATCAAGCACCATAATCTTACCGTTGTCATCTGCATACTTGATAAGTTCTTGCATTACTTTCGAACCAGTGCCTTTGCCTTGATCTTCTCTGTTAACAATGATACTGTGTAGTTCAATAGCATTGCGACTAGCCATATCACCTAAAAACAAAGATTTAAGATTGTATTTTGATTCCAGCTCGGATGCTAATGCTGAAACATTTTCGTTAAATGCTACATCTGTTGCTTTCTTTGCACTAGCACCGTCTGCAAAGTTTTCGTTAAACTGTTTACCGTATTTGATATCTTGTTCACGTTCTTGTTTCCAAAGTATTTCTACTTTTTCATATGGAACATATTCTACTGATACAGTATCTTTGCCAGAATTCATAGCATCTACCAATCTATGATACCCATTTACAAGATATACATAGCCCGATGGGAGTTTTGTAACTGCCAACGGAGCGTCTGTTCTACTTCCACCACCTGCTGAATGTGCAATTGCCATACCAGCATCGCTAATAGTCAAGTCGCTAATTTTCATTTCTGTTGCTTCATTAAATGCTTTGTCAGTAGCAGACTTTGCACTAGCGCCGTCTGGGTGCTTGGGGTTAATACCGACTACTTCACCGTTCATTAGTTCACTGATATTAGCAGTTTTACTAATTTTATCTAGTAACTGATGTAGTTTGTCATTTTTATCATAACCATTGGTCTCGTATCCAGGCTTACCACGCACTTCTGTACGCTTGCCTGTAGCAGTGTCAGTAATGTTTAACACTAGCATTTCTTTATCACGTTCTAGTTGTAGCTTGTAGCCTTCAACTATTTTTCTATTGATTTCACTGAAACGCATATCTTATTCACCAAACTTTTCGTTGTATATTTTTTCTAACTGTCTAGCATTAATCCCGTCAAACGCACGTGCAATATCAAATGCATACCCACCTACAGTTTGTCTATTACCTTTAGCTGATACTAGACGATGTAGTGCTTTTAATGCGGCATCCATAAATCTCTCAGATGCAGGAGCAACCGCTTCACGTTGTGGATTCGCATAGTCTGCGATATCTTCTCCCATATCTTTGATACGGTTATGTAGTTTACGTAGTTTATTAAGTCCTTTACCAGTTTTGATTGCGACTTTGAACATACCTATTAGTACGCCAACTGTTGTCTTTGCTACAACTGCCATAAGAATAAGTTCTGCTAATGGAGGGACTGATCCGAAGTCTTCTACTATTTTCTTTTCTACTGCAAATTCTTTGTTTGGAGTTTTAAAGTTCTTCTTACGCATAACTGTCTTAGCGATAAGCTCCAGCTCTTTGCCGTTCCATTCTAGTGCAAAAGGAATATTGATATCACTCTCTAAATCTTTCATCACTGCTTCTGCATCTGGTCCCAACTGTGCAATTGGTTTACCGTACTTAATAAACTCTTTCTTGAATAGCATTGCTAGTTCTTTAATAGAGATAGGTCGGATGTTTCTTTCATCGTTAACGCGGTCAACGAAATGACGTGTGAATTCAATATCGATACCAACTTTAGAAAATACTTGGTCAAGTACTTTTTCTAGTGCGTCTAGTTGCTGTTGGGTTACTCCACCCTTGTCTAACTCATTAATTTTCATAGAACTATTCCTCTACTGGGTTGTCAATTAGGATTACACAAAATGTACTACTTACTAGTGAATTATTTGTAGTACTGTAAGCACGAACTTCTACGTCATCACCTGCGTTTAATTTGATAGGTATGTTATAATTCTTAGCATATGTTGTTGCACTTACTGTAATAATGTCACGTGCATTCCAAGCACCATTTCCGCCTGCATCGGGATCACGTATCATAAGCATAGCAATTGCATCTGTATTTTGTTTACCTGCACCAACTGTCCATTGTGTAATGTAACCTGTTTTGCCTGCTGGTATAGTATACAACGCCATAAACGTTTGTCCACGTCCTGCTGCATTTGAACCTGTTCCATCAATGCCGATAATTGCTAATACTGTTGATGTATCATCACTAGTAATACTGATAGTACCTTCATTGCCACCGCTTGTGCCAACTGATACAGCCTTGGCACGGAATACACGTTTGAATGCGGCTACTGTAGTTGCACCAATATCAACTGTTTCTACAACAACCTCACCAGCTTGGTTCATGCCTTGTATTTCAACGTTGCGAACACCTGTGCCTGTTGGATTGTCTGCTGGATCATTGCTTGTTACAGTTAGCGTTTCTGCTGTTTCGATGTATGTATAAATTCCACCACCGTCCCAGATTGTTTCTTTATCGCTATCTACATCAGTATTCATACCAAACTTTTCAATATGACTTACACCGTCGATATCGCCGTCTGCTAGTTGGATGCCCCAACCGAAATTATTACCAATAACTCGTAGCGCAGGTTCTCCGGCTACATTATATTCCATTGCGTAATGTGGACCTGTTAAGTTACGGTCACCGTTATCATGTGTATAATCGCTCATTTATTTCTCCTTACCACTTTCTGCAAGACCAGTAACGTGCCTTATGCTTTGGTCCTGGGTTCTCACAATTATGTCTTGCTCTAAAACTCTTACGTGCTTTTGGGTTAGACTTTCTAATTTTCATAGTCTTGCCTTTAGCACTTGTACCACCGTGGCCGAAGTTAACTTTAACTACATTACCTTTTGGGTTCTTTACATATACTTTAAACTTTTTAACATCACCTTGCATTGGCTTGTTTAGTTTAACGGTACGTCCTTGATACTCTGCTTCGAACATTCCATTCTCACAATAAGCAAGATCGCCAAACATTTCATGAAAATCTTCGTGATCCTCTAATGTAATGTCTTCTGTTAGTGTAATTTCTTCGGTTACTACATCTGATATTCTCATTGTACTTTCCCTTTGTTGCTTTAATTTATTTAGTTCATTAGTAAGGTCTTGTACTTTTTGTTCTAAGGATGCAATACCGATATCGTGTTCCGTATCATTCTTTTTACTTACGATTTGTGAATCTTCTACATCTGCTACAAGTGCTGCAACAACATTGTCCGCATGTGGGTACTTCACTTTTAAATTCTTTAATGCATTAACAGTCTTTGGATTGAAACCCAAATCTGCATCTTTCTTTTCATCTTCTGTAAGGATATTCATATCCCACATAATCTCTACTTCTAATAAGCATTCGAATAATGAATCTTCTTCCCAGTTCTCACTCACTGTATTAGAACCTAGCTTACGCTTAAAGATTTCTACTACATCGTGAGGAATGTCAGGACGACCATACAAGTCTTGTAAGATTTGAACTAACTCACGTTCATCTGCTTTCGCAATCATGTTACGAATTTGCGTAGCACTATTCACTGCTTCACCACGAATTTTGAATGTGAATGTTGGAACTGTTGTGATATATGAATGTTCACGTAATGGTTTTGCATTTTCTATTCCAGTCCATTTCTGAACGTGCGCAGGATCGCCATTCTTTTTAAACTTTGGACCAGCTGGTGGGAAATCAAATCTTGGGTCCTCAGACATATCTTTTTCTGATACTGCATATACAACTACTGTATTATCTGGATCAAATCTATCTGTAATCTCTGATGCAACGTATGGTATACGTGTTTGTACTACTGCGTTTGGATCAACACCTGCAAGCATCATCATCTTTTTCTTTTCATTGAATTCAAAAGGTGATTTATGTGCATCTGTCTTGCCAGAACTTGCGATATAAACTTTAGCACCTTTATATTGTTGTCTTAGATACTTGAATACTTTGCCGTGACCTACGTGGAACGGATGAAAGCGTCCCGGATAGATAACAACAAGATTTGTATTCTCGTTTTCAAATAAATCAAATAATCTCATTGTGGTAGATTTCCCATTGTAAATTGCTTATGTGTATTTATCATTTATGTTGGCTAATAAAAAACCCAGCCGAAGCTGGGTTTAATAAAATGATCTATTTTATTGTTATATTACCAGAATTTCCACCAAGGCTTTTGCTCTTTGTAATCGTTCATCGCCTCAATTGCATCATCGCAATGTTGTATCATTGCCCAACTTGATAATATTTCGTGTTTCTTTTTTTGCTCTAAAACTTCTTCTTTACTCCAATAGAAGTTCTCGCCTCTTGCGTTTTGAAAGACAGCAACTAACTTGCGTCTTTTAACATCAATATATAGAAATTTCATAGTGCTTCTCCCAAACATCTATGTATATTTATCTTATATATGTTAATAAATGGTGCCAATTGAGGACTCGAACCTCACCACAGAATTGATATGACGCCTGCTGAAATATCTGTTACTGTTAGCTAACCTGCATTGACCTATACTCAAACCATAGATGAAGATTCACTCCACTTATATCATCACATGGGTCGTCAAAAAAGTTTTCCCACCATTGTTCTTCTTCATCCATGTATACTCTATCCTGTTAATTTAATAGATTTGTAGTATATAGTATTTATTTTATTTTGTCAATAGTTAAATTTGGTCTCGGTGGTAGGATTCGAACCTACGGTCTCCTGGTCCCAAACCAGGCGCTTTACCATACTAAGCTACACCGAGTAAACTTGGCAAAGGTGAGGAGAATCGAACTCCTGCTTCTGGTTTTGGAGACCAGCGTGATACCATTTCACTACACCCTC